>Ga0207744_1000191_pt1 | contig 11350 bp, 8 predicted proteins | sample LuqExpMetageno56_FD_187814 | JGI IMG/M metagenome (GOLD analysis project Ga0207744, IMG submission 187814) | Tropical forest soil microbial communities from Luquillo Experimental Forest, Puerto Rico - Sample 56 (SPAdes) | ecosystem: Environmental > Terrestrial > Soil > Tropical forest ... | reverse complement strand
AGCTGGCGCCGTTCGCGCCCATCAAGGACTACGTGCAGCTGCCGCAGCTCGGCTCGAGCGTGGCCGACCAGGTGCGGGGCATCGTCCGGGCGCTGGTGGAGATCGACGAGGCCCGGGCGCGCGAAGTGGCCCACCTCGACGACGCGGTGGACGACCTCTATCACGCGATCTTCGCCCAGTGCCTGGACCTGATGCGGGCCGACCCGGCGAACGTCGACCCGTGCACGCGGATCCTGTTCGCGGCGCACTACCTCGAGCGGATCGGCGACCGAGTGACGAACATCGCCGAGGACATCGTGTTCCTCGCGTCGGGCGAGGTTGAGGATCTCAACCCCTGACCGCAGCCGTTCGCCCGGGCGGCTGACGCGGCCCTATCCCGACACCGGGGCGTATGCGAGGATTCAGGAGCCACGGAGGACCGATGATCGCGCTCCACCTGCTCCGCCATGCGCACGCCGGCGATCCCGCCAAGTGGGAGAGCGACGACGCGGATCGACCGCTCTCGGAGAAGGGCCGGCGCCAGGCGAAGGACCTGGGCGGGCTGCTGGCGCTGATCGACGAGGCGCCTGACCTGTTCATCGCCTCGCCCAAAACGCGCGCGTTGCAGACGGCCGACGTGATCCTGTTCGACGATCTCGTCTCGGCGGACGTGCTCGATTTCGCGCGGCGGGAAGCGCGTAAACTCTTGGTCGGCAAGACGGGTTTCGGGCCCTCGTGCACGCAGGACGATATCAACGCGCTGATGGTGGGCTTGGCCAAGCAGGGCAAGCGCGTGGTGCGGCTCAAAGGCGGCGATCCGCTGATCTTCGGTCGCGCGGCGGAAGAGCTTGAGGCCTGTGGCGCCGCTGGCATTCAGGCGAACATCGTGCCCGGCATCACCGCCGCGCAAGGCGCAGCGGCGGCGCTGAACGTGCCGCTCACGGGCCGCGGGCACGTGCGCCGGCTGCAATACGTGACGGGTCACGCGCGCGACGGCCGGCTGCCCGACGATCTCGATTGGAAGAGCCTCGCCGATCCGGCCTGCACCACGGCCGTCTACATGCCGACACGCACATTGGCTGCACTGGCGGAGCGCGCGCTCGCGGCGGGGCTCGATGCTTCCATGCCTGCAATTGCGGTCGCGCGCGCGACGCGTCACGATCAGCGCATTTTACGCGCGACCGTCGGCAGCATCGCGCAAGAGCTCACGCGCATGCAGCTTCCCAGCCCGGTGCTGGTGATGATCGGGAACGTGCTCGTCGACCAATCTCAACAGGCCGAAGCGGCACCGCGCGCCGCGATCTAGGCCGACCGGCGGTCGCCGGCATGCTCGCGCAGCAAACGCCGGCGCAGGCGAGCGCGGATCGGCTTCTCCTGCACCGCCGCGATCAGGCGCTCCACGTTGCTGCGGAATGGATGCGCGGGAAACGCGTTCTCCAACAGCGCCGGCACGACCTGCAATTCGAGCGAGATCGGATGGTGATCCGACGGCCCTCGCGCGAGCACGCGGCCGTGCGTGCATTTGAGGCCCCGCCCCATGCAGCGATCGAGCCGGAACGACAAGATCGTTGCGGGACTGTGCGTCGGCTGACGCGGGCCGATGTCCTTGAAGCCCGGCAGCGAGATCGGCCCGACCGCATTGTAGTCGCCGATGATCGCGGCCGGACCGGCGAGCGCATTGGCGATGCGAAAAAGCTGCCAGCGATTGAGGAACTGTCCGTGCGAGAGATGCACGTTGGCGAAATTGATGCCACCGAAATTGACGATCTGCGCAAGCCGCGGCGGCACGCGCCCAGGCACCTGCGAGACCGGCAATCGCAGCGCGCGCGGGCGCGGTAGCGCATGCGGGCTCCACATCGCCAGCCCGTAGATACGGCCTTCCAGCGGCTCGCGAAAGAACGTGCCGCCGACGAGCTTTGGCAGCTCGGAGATGTCCTGCGTCGCTTCCTGTAGCAGAGCGAGATCCGGGCGATGCCGGTGGATGAGCGCGGCAACGTCCTCGACCGCCGCGCCGGTCAAACGCAGCACGTTCCAGCTGATGACCTTCACAAGAACCCTCGATTCGGTGTGTCCGCCCAACTTTACATAGGCCCCGTCCGGATTTGGTGCAATCGGAAGGACGTGATGGAACAGGCTGGCGGCCGTCCCACAAGGCCGATAGGCTTGGCCGTCGATAGCGAGATGCGCTCGGGAGGGGCGCTCGCAATGACCGAGCTCCTGCTGATGGTGTCCATTCCGCCGCTTGTCGGTGTGCTCACCTACGCGGCCGTGCGCTGGCGCTGGGCGAAACAAGAGCAAGCGAGGCAGGCCTCGCTGCGCGAGCCGCGGATGAACTGATGCGACCGCTTGCGGGCGTCCGCGTGCTCGATTTTTCGACGCTGCTGCCCGGCCCGATGGCGACGCTGCTGCTGGCCGAAGCAGGCGCCGAGGTGATCAAGGTCGAACGACCCGGCGGCGAGGAGATGCGCGGCTATGCGCCGCAGTGGGGAGACGTGAGCGCGACCTTTGCGCTGCTCAATTGCGGCAAAAAGAGCATCGTCGCTGATCTCAAGGACCCAGCAGCGCGTGAGCGCATGTGCGCGCTTGCAGTGACGAGCGACGTGCTGGTCGAGCAATTCCGCCCCGGCGTCATGGACCGGCTCGGGCTCGGGTACGAGAGCCTGCGTAAGCTCAACCCGACACTCGTCTATTGCGCGATCACCGGTTACGGGCAGACGGGCCCGCGGCGCAACCGTGCGGGCCACGATTTGAACTACATCGGCGACGCCGGATTGCTCGCGCTCTCCTCCGGTACGCCCGGCCACCGCACCCTTCCACCTGGATTGATGGCCGACATCGCCGGCGGCAGCTACCCCGCCGTGATGAACATCCTGCTCGCGCTGCGCCAGCGCGATACGACAGGCGAAGGCTCGTTCATCGACGTGTCGATGACGGACAGCCTGTTTGCCTTCACGTTCGCCGCGCTTGCGCAAGGCAACGTCACTGGCGTCTGGCCCAAGGACGGCGGCGAGCGGCTGACGGGCGGTTCGCCGCGCTATCATATGTATGAGACGCGCGATGGAGCCGTCGCGGCCGTCGCCGCGCTAGAGCAGAAATTCTGGATCGCCTTCACGCAGGCGATCGGTTTGGAAGCCGAGTACAGCGACGATCGCCGCGATCCGGCGCGGACGATCGCGCGCGTCGCCGAGATCATCGCGTCACGCAGCGCGGGCGAATGGAGCACGGTGTTCGACGAGGCCGACTGTTGTTGCTCGATCATGCAGGACCTTCGTGCGGCGACGAACGATCCGCAATTCGCTGCGCGCAAGCTATTCGCGCGCAAGCTCGCGAATGCGCGCGGCGACACGATCCCGGCCCTACCCGTTCCAATCGCAAATGATTTTCGTAAGCGCCTCGATGCACTCGCCGCTGCGCCGACCCCAGGCGCGCACAACGCGGAGTTCGGCTTCGCGCCGGTATCCGGATGAGCGTCCGCGCCTCGCAATGACCCGCCCGATGCGCTAAACGAGCCGCGCATGCAGAGCGAAAAGGAACAGGTTGCGCTGACGTCGATTGCGGCGTCCGCCGCGCTGGCGATCGCAAAGGCGATCGTGGGCGTGAGCACCGGATCGCTCGCAATTCTGTCGGAAGCCGGCCATTCGTTCATCGATCTCGGCGCGACGGTGATGACCTACGCCGCCGTGCGAGTCTCCGGCAAGCCGGCCGACGAGGAGCATCATTACGGCCACGGCAAAGTCGAATCAATCTCTGCACTCGGAGAGACGGCGCTGCTATTTCTGCTCTCGGGCGTGGTGGTGTGGGAAGCCGTCAAGCGGCTGATCGGCAGCGAAACGCATACCGTCGAAGCGACCATCTGGGCCTTCGGCGTGATCGCCGCATCGATCGTCATCGACTTTTTTCGTGCGCGCGCTCTTACGCGGACGGCACAAGCGACGCAAAGCCAGGCGCTGGAAGCGGACGCGCTGCACTTCTCGTCCGATCTGTGGTCGTCGCTCGCCGTGCTCGTCGGCCTCCTCGGCGTGCATTACGGGCTCGCGTGGGCGGACTCTGCCGCCGCGATTGCGGTCGCCGGGCTCGTCTGCGTCGCCGGCTGGCGACTCGGCAAGCGCACCATCGATACACTCACCGACGTCGCACCGCCCGGAGCCGCCGCGCAGATCGAGAAGATCGCCTGCGCCGTTCCGGGCGTGGTCGACGTCGAGCATGTGCGCGCGCGCGGGGTCGGCGAGACGATCTTCGTGGATCTGACGGTCGCGGTCAGCCGGACGCTGCCGCTCGATCGCGTCAACGCGATCAAGGAAGCCGTCACGATGGCGATCCAGAGCCACATGCCGGGCGCGGAGCCTGTGGTCGTCACGCATCCGGTTGCGCTCAGCAACGAAACCGTGCTCGACCGCGTGATGGTGATCGCGCGCAATCGCGCGCTGGCGGTGCATCACGTCACCGTGCACGAGTTGAAGGACCGGCTGACCGTCTCGCTCGATCTCGAAGTCGACGGACGCATGAGCCTGCGCAAGGCGCACGAGATGGCGGACGGGCTGGAGAAGGCGGTCAGCCACGAGCTCGGCGAGGATGTCGAGGTCGAGACGCACATCGAGCCCTTGCAGGCGTTAGATGCGCATGGCCGCGAAGCGCCGCCCGAACGCGTGCAGGCCGTGAGCATGGCGCTCGCCGAGATCGCCACGGAGGGACGCGTGATCCGCGACGTGCACGACGTGCGGGTGCGCGAGACGGAGGGCGGCGAGATCGTCAATTTCCACTGCCGCGTCAATCCGGAGCTCTCGGTCCAGGCCGTGCACGAGAATGTCGACGAGCTCGAACGCGAGCTCAAGGCGCGCTCTTCCTCGATCAAGCGCGTGATCGGGCATGCGGAGCCGATGCGTTAGGGCACCAACACCGCCGCGCCCTGCAGCCTTCCCTCTCGCAGATCCGCCAACGCCTCGTTCGCCTGCTCGAGCGGATAGCGCGTCACCTCGCAGCGCACGCCGGCCTGCGGCGCGAATTGCAGAAACTCGCGCGCGTCCTCACGCGTCAAGTTTGCCACCGAGCGCAACTGCCGCTCTTCCCATAACAGCGCATAGGGAAAGCTCGGAATGTCCGACATGTGGATACCGCCGCAAATTACGCGCCCCCCCTTGCGCACCGCCTTCAGCGCGGCCGGCACCAGCGCGCCGACGGGCGCAAAGATGATCGCCGCATCGAGCGGCTCCGGCGGCATCTCGTCCGAGCCGCCCGCCCACCGCGCCCCGAGTGAACGGGCGAAATCCTGCGCCGCCGTGTCGCTCTTGCGCGTGAACGCGAAAACGCGCCGCCCCTGCCAGCGCGCGACCTGCGCCAGGATGTGCGCGGCGGCGCCAAACCCGTAGAGGCCGAGCGCCCTGCCGTCGCCCGCCATGCGATAGCTGCGCCAGCCAATCAGGCCCGCGCAGAGCCATGGCGCGATCTCTGCATCGTTGCCGTCCTCACCAAGTGGAAAGCAGTAACGCGCATCGGCAATCGTGTGCGTGGCGAAGCCGCCGTCCCGCGTGTAGCCGGTGAACACCGGCGCATCGCACAGGTTTTCCGCGTCCTCGCGACAATACGGACAGACGCCGCAGGTCGCGCCAAGCCAGGGAACACCGACGCGCTCGCCCATCCGGAAGCCGCTCACGCCCTGCCCTACGGCCGCGACGCGGCCGACGATTTCGTGTCCGGGCACGATCGGCGGCTTCGAATGGGTGAGATCGCCGTCCACGACGTGCAAGTCGGTCCGGCAGACGCCGCACGCGGAAACCGCGAGCATGAGTTCGCCGTTGCCGGGCTGCGGGACGGGCCGTTCGCGCAAGCGGAGCGGCTCTCCCAGCCGATCAAGCTGCATGCAGCGCATCGTCATTCTTGCTTCCAATTGCTCCGCCGGCATCCTAGATCAACGCCCATGCGCACCGATATTGCCCAGCCCATCCGCCTCGCCGATTATCGTTCGCCCGACTGGCTCGTCGACACGGTCCATCTAGACGTGTCGCTGCATCCGACCGAAACGCGCGTGCGTGCCACGCTCGCGGTGCGGCCCAACCCGCGGACGCCTGCCGCGCCGGTCGTATTCGACGGCGACGGGCTGACATTGCGTTCGCTCAAGATCGACGGCGCTGAAGTCGCGTCGGGTTCGTTCGAAGCCTCGCCCGACCGGCTCTCCATTCCGCAGCCGCCGAACCAGCCGTTCACGCTCGAAATCGAGACAAAGGTCGACCCGTCGGCCAACACGCAGCTCTCCGGACTCTACCGCTCGAGTGGCACCTATTGCACGCAGTGCGAGGCGGAAGGCTTCCGCCGTATCACGTATTTCCCGGACCGGCCGGACGTGATGGCGGTCTACACGACGCGCATCGAGGCGGACAAAGGCGAAGCGCCGGTGCTCTTATCGAACGGGAATCTCATCGAGAGCGGCGACCTTTCCAACGGCCGTCATTTCGCCCTGTGGCACGATCCGCATCCGAAACCGGCCTATCTGTTTGCGCTGGTCGGCGGCAACCTCGCCTGCGTCGAAGACACGTTCCGCACGATGTCCGGCCGCGACGTTACGTTGCGAATCTATGTCGAGCACGGCAAGGAGGATCGTTGCGCCTATGCGATGGACTCGCTGAAGCGCTCGATGCACTGGGACGAGGAGGCGTTCGCCCGCGAATACGACCTCGATATCTTCATGATCGTCGCCGTGTCCGACTTCAACATGGGCGCGATGGAGAACAAAGGTCTCAACGTCTTCAATGACAGATACGTGCTGGCGAGCCCGGAGACCGCGACCGATGGCGATTACGCACGCATCGAAGCGGTGATCGCGCACGAATACTTCCACAACTGGACCGGCAACCGCATCACCTGCCGTGACTGGTTCCAGCTCTGCCTGAAGGAAGGGCTCACCGTCTTCCGCGATCAGGAATTCTCCGCCGACATGCGCTCTCGACCGGTCAAGCGCATCGCCGACGTGCGCGGCTTGCGGGCCGCGCAGTTCATCGAGGATGCGGGACCGCTCGCCCATCCGGTGCGGCCGGAGCAGTACAAGGAGATCAACAATTTCTACACCAGCACGGTCTACGAGAAGGGCGCCGAGCTGGTGCGCATGATCCAGACTTTGATCGGGAACGAGAAATTCCGCGCCGGCATGGACTTGTATTTCGCCCGGCATGACGGCGAAGCGGCGACGGTGGAGCAGTTCGTGCAGTGCTTCGCGGATGCGAGCGGACGCGATTTCTCTCAGTTCATGCGCTGGTACCGGCAGGCGGGCACGCCGGGGGTGACCGTCTCGACGCGCTACGACGCGGAGGCGAAGACGTTCACGCTCGACTGCAGGCAATCGCTCGCGCCGACGCCCGGCCAGCCGCGCAAGGAGCCGATGCCGATTCCGCTGCGCACGGGCTTGCTCGGCAAAGATGGAATCGACCTCCCACTGTTTCCCGGTGCGCCGTCGGGCGATGTACAGGAACTCAAGGAAGCCGCGCAGACGTTCACATTCATCAACATCCCCGAGCGGCCGGTGCTGTCGACCAACCGAGGCTTCTCGGCGCCGATCAAACTCGAGACCGATCTGTCCGACGACGATCTCGCCTTCCTCGCCGCACACGACAGCGATGCATTCAACCGCTGGCAGGCGCTACAGACGATCGCGACGCAGCTCTTGATCGAGAACGTCGGCGCATTGCGCGCGGGTCGCGCCGCGGGCACCGACGAGCGGCTGATGCGCGCGCTGGCCAATCTGATCGAGGACGTGACGCTGGAGCCCGCCTTCGCGGCGCTCTCTTTGATCCCGCCGGATGAGAGCGACATCGCGCGCGAGATCGGCCGCGAGATCGACCCGGATGCGATCCACAATGCGCGGCGTGCACTGCGGGTTGAGATCGGCAGGCGGCTCGGCGCCACCTTGTCCACAGTCTACGACCGGCTGGCGTCGACGGGCGGCTACAGCCCGGACGCGGCGAGCGCCGGACGCCGCGCATTGCGCAATGTAACGCTCGATCTGATGGCCGCTCCCGGCGAGGCCGACGAGATTGCGCGGGCGGGGCGCCAATACGATACGGCCGACAACATGACCGATCGCATGGCCGCGCTCGCGACCTTGTCGCAGCACGAAGGCGCCGAGCGGGACCGCACGCTGACCGACTTCTACAATCGTTACGCCTCGGATGCGCTCGTCATCGACAAATGGCTGTCGCTGCAGGCCATGTCGCCGCGACCCGACACGCTCGCCCGCGTGCGCGCGCTGATGAACCACCCGGCCTTCTCGATCACCAATCCGAACCGCGTGCGGTCCTTAATCGGCGCCTTCGCGCACAGCAATCCGACGCAGTTCAATCGCGCCGATGGCGAAGGCTATGACTTCGTCGCCGACGTCATCCTCACGCTCGACCCGAAGAATCCGCAAGTCGCCGCGCGCATGGCAACCGCGTTCCGGAGCTGGCGCACGATGGAAGCGGAACGGCGTGCCAAGGCGGAAGCTGCGCTCCGCCGCATCCAGAGTAAGCCCGGCCTGTCGCGCGATGTATCCGACATCGTCGAACGGGCGCTGGGCTGAGCCAGGCGTCCCTCTCCGTAGGGCGATTGCACAAAAGTGAGTCGCTGCTGCAACTGTGCGTAACGATTTTTCAAGAATTGACTCTGCGACTCTCGACAAATCAGTCCGCATGGATTCAAATCACAAGTGATTCGGGGGGTGCGGCACCCCTTCGGTCGGGGCTGCTGGGGAAACACCGTAACGGGGGCGAGGGATGGCGCGCGCCAGCGTGGCGAGTGCGTCGACGAGGTCGGATTCGATCAAGGGCTTGGCGCAATCCATCGCCAAGCCGGCCTACCGCCGCCTCCTCACCGCAGAGCCGCTGCTGCGCCGCGCCGTCCCCGGACTGATCGTCGCTTTCCTGATCACGATTTGCGTCGGCGCGGCCGTGCAGATGCTCGACCAGCGCCGGCAGACGCTCGCCAATCACGCAGCAACCCTCGAAGCAGCCGCCGATCTTGTCGCCGAACATCTGCAGCAACGTGGACGCGCCGATGCGCGCGCGCAGGATGCCCTCAACGCCTCGCTGCCGAGCTGGGGCAACGAAAGCGGGCGGCTGTATCTGCTGACGAATATTGACGGCATCGTTAGCGCCACCTCGCCGTCGCTCGCCGGCGCGCTCGGGCGCAATCTGATCGATCTGCTCGGTCCCATCCAGCCGTTGACGACCTTCGGCGCCAGCGCCGGCGTGCTCGATCTCACTTTGCCCGACGACACGCGCGCGCTCGCCACTGTGCGCACGCTCAGCCCCCCGTTCGGACAATTGGCCGCGCTCGAGCCACATACGAGAGCGCTCGCCAAGTGGCGCTCGCTCAGCACGCTGACGATGACCTTGTCGGCGACGACCGGCTTCGTCGTGCTGATCCTCGGCTTTGCTTTCCACTGGCAGGCGACCCGCGCGCGGGAGGCCGACGTCATCTACGAAACCGTGCGCAGCCGCATTGACACGGCGCTCAATCGCGGCCGCTGCGGGCTGTGGGACTGGGACCTCGCGCGCGGGCGCATCTTCTGGTCGCAGTCGATGTTCGACATTCTCGGAATGCAAGGCAAAGACGACCTCCTCTCGTTCGGTGAAGTAAGCACCCTCGTTCACCCGGACGACGTGCAGCTTTATTCGCTCGCAACCGAGCTCGCCGAATCCCGTGTCGCCTCGATCGACCATGCCTTCCGCATGCGACATGCCAATGGCCATTGGGTCTGGCTGCGCGCGCGCTGCGAACTTGTCGCGCAGCCGGACGACCACGGCCTGCACCTGATCGGCATCGCGGTCGATATCACCGAGCAGAAGAGCCTGGTCGAGAAGACCGTCGCCGCCGACATGCGTCTGCGCGACGCGATCGAAACGATTCCCGAGGCCTTCGTGCTGTGGGATGCCGACAACCGGCTGGTCCTGTGCAATTCCAACTTCCAGGAGCTGCACAACCTGCCCGACGAGGCGATCACAGTCGGCGCGTCCTACGAGTCGGTCGTCGCCGCAGGCAGCCAGCCCGTGGTGCGTAATAAGATCACGACCGGAGGCCCAGCCGTTCCCGGTGCGCGCACCTTCGAGGCGCAACTCGAGGACGGCCGCTGGCTGCACATCAGCGAGCGGCGCACCAAGGACGGCGGCTACGTCTCCGTCGGCACCGACATCACCGCTCTGAAAACGCATGAAGAGAAGCTGGTCGAGAGCGAACGGCGGCTGATCGCCACCGTCGCCGACCTGCGCGCCTCGCAGCAACGGCTTGGCGAACTTGCAGAAAAATACGCCGTCGAGAAGACCCGCGCCGAGGAAGCAAGTCAGGCGAAATCCAAATTCCTGGCCAATATGAGTCACGAGCTGCGCACGCCGCTGAACGCGATCATCGGCTTCTCCGAGATCATGGAGTCGGGCATGTTCGGCCCGCTCGGCACCGACAAATACGTCGAATACTGCTCCGACATCCGCGGCAGCGGCCAATACCTGCTCGACGTCATCAACGACGTGCTCGACATGGCGAAGATCGAGGCCGGCCGGCTGCGGCTTGAACCGGAGCATCTCGCGCTCGAGCCGCTGATCAGCGAAACGATGCGCGTTGTCTCCGGGCGCGCGGAAGAAAAGAACGTAACGCTTGCGTCCGAGATTGCGCCGGATCTCACGCTCGACGCGGACCGCCGTGCGGTCAAGCAGATCGCGCTCAACCTGTTATCGAATGCGGTGAAGTTCACGGCCGACGGCGGCCGCGTCACTTTGCGCAGCAAGGCGGTGAAGGACTGCCTCCTGCTCGGCATCGCCGATACCGGCATCGGCATCGCGCGCGATGCGCTGAAGCGGCTCGGGCGGCCGTTCGAACAGGTCGAAGGCCAATTGGCGAAAAGCCATCAGGGCTCGGGCCTCGGGCTTGCGATCGCCAAATCGCTGGTTGAACTGCACGGCGGACGCATGCGCATCCGCTCGCGGGTCGGCGCAGGCACGGTGGTGCTGGTCTGGCTGCCGGTGATGCCGCGCTGCCTGTTACCCAAAGACGAAGCGACTTAGCGTTTATTGTCGTTCCGGGCGAGCGAAGCGGGACCCCGGAACCAATACTCCGCGACGGCGGCGTATGGGTCTCTACATTCGAGGGGCGACACTAATAAAGTTAGGGCGCTTTCCCCAAAATACGTACGAAGCTCGCGCGCACGCGCGTTTGCATGTCGGAGAGGGTTGCTTCGAGCGCGGCGAAGTCCGGCACGTCGCCAGCACGCGCGAGCAACTGCAAAAGTCCGGGCGCAGCCGTTTTCGGATCGAACGGTCCGGGCAGACAGAGCCGCAGGATCTGGGTGAGGTCGTGATAAAGCCGCACCGCCGGACGCAGCACGTCGGCATCCTCCGGCGCAAGAATGCGCAGG
>Ga0207744_1000152_pt1 | contig 12515 bp, 10 predicted proteins | sample LuqExpMetageno56_FD_187814 | JGI IMG/M metagenome (GOLD analysis project Ga0207744, IMG submission 187814) | Tropical forest soil microbial communities from Luquillo Experimental Forest, Puerto Rico - Sample 56 (SPAdes) | ecosystem: Environmental > Terrestrial > Soil > Tropical forest ... | reverse complement strand
GCGGACCGTCTCGCACACCAACAACGCCAATGCATGATGGCCGACTTCTTTGAGCGCTCCTTGGAGCTCCCGTTGGCCTACCACAGCCAGATGCATTCCGGGCGCTTGCTCAAAATCATGCTGCAGGGCACAGACTCGATGTGGGGTCTCTGGATCGGCTTCCTGCGCGATCACCTGGCGGGGTTCGTCTCTTTTTTCGTTCTCCTGCCGCTCTCGATGCTGATGAACTGGCGATTGGGGCTCCTGCTAATCGTCTTGTGCATTGTGTTCGCCGGATTGACGGCGTTCGTTCTTCGCAAGACGGAAGCGCTGCAAAGCAGGGTGGAGGAGTATTACTCTGAGCTCGCCGAACGCGCGTCCGACACTTTGGGCAATGTCGCGCTCGTGCACAGCTTCGCTGCCGTCGAAGCAGAGGTCAGCGGACTCAAACACCTAATCGACAAGCTTCTCGCGGCTCAGATTCCAGTGCTTTCTTGGTGGGCCGTCATTTCGGTTTTGAGTCGCTCATCCACGACAATTACTCTTCTTACCATCATAATCATAGGCGCGTATCTGAAACTACACGGTGTCACAACCGTCGGTGAAATCGTCACGTTTATGAGCTTTGCAGGGATGCTAATCCAACGGTTGCAAGATTCGGTTCATTTCGCCAATCTAATCTTCACTGATGCGCCGCAGCTCGAGCAATTCTTCTCAGTGCTTGATACCGAACCGACGGCCGAGCGGCCCGGCGCGATCGATCCAGGCCGTGTCAAAGGCGCCGTGGAATTTTATAACGTAAGCTTTGGTTACGGCGGAGCTTATCCCGCCGTCAGCGATCTCGGCTTCAAAGTGGAGCCCGGCCGAACGATTGCGCTTGTGGGCCATACCGGAGCGGGAAAGTCGACTGCAATGGCGCTGCTCTATCGCGCGTTCGACCCGCAAGCAGGCACGATTCGCATTGACGGCACCGACATACGTGACTTCAAGCTGGCAGCTCTTCGGCAAAATATTGGGGTCGTGTTTCAGGAGGGGCTTCTGTTCAACCGCTCGATCGCCGAGAACCTGCGTATCGGGAAGCCCGACGCTACGGATGCAGAGTTGCGGGAGGCGGCGGCGGACGCGCAGGCTCTAGAATTTATAGAACGCACGCCGGGCTGCTTCGACGCGAAAGTCGGCGAACGCGGCAGATTGTTCTCGGGAGGCGAGCGGCAAAGGCTTTCGATCGCGCGCGTTCTCCTCAAGGATCCGCCGATCCTCATCCTTGATGAGGCAACAAGTGCTCTCGATGCAGAAACGGAACGGAGGCTGCTCGTCGCGCTCGAAACGGTTATGCGGGGGCGGACGACCTTCGTGATCGCACATCGGCTTGCGACGATTCGCAAGGCAGACTGCATCCTGGTGTTTGAGAAAGGCCGGGTAGTCGAAGCAGGAAACTTCGATTCCCTGGTTAGGGGAAACGGAGCATTCGCGGCCCTGGCCCGAGCGCAATACCTCGTTCAGGGTGGCTAACAAGCCGGGCTGTGTGGGAACGCGGTTTTAGCATTGATGTGATCTTTGTCGAAGCTGTGCCCGGCGATGACAGCTTCGGTGCAAGATCACTTCCTCCGCCCCCCGAGCACGAGCAGATTGCCGGTGAGTACGGCGGCCAATCCAAGCACGGCGAGCAGGCTCCAGTGATAATTCTCGGCGAAGGTCGAGACGACCAGCGCGACCACTGGATACATCACCGTCGTGTAGCCGGCGCGCGCCGCGCCGATGCGGCCGAGCAGCGTGAAGTAGACGCCGAAGGCGAGCACCGAGCCGATCACCGCGAGATATAAAAGTCCGCCGAGATAGGTCGCGCTCCAGTCGACGGCGAACGCGTCGCCGTGCACGAGCGCAAAGATGGTCATGAACGTCACGCCGTAGAGCATGCTCCAGCCGATGGTGGCGAAGACCGGCATACGCTTCCGCTGCGCCGCGAGCGAAAGCATGTTGCCGATACAGAAGCAGAGCGTGCCGGCGAGCGAGAGTGCGAGCCCGATCTGCGCGGCCATACCAAACCGCATGCCGCCGAGCTCGGGCGCGAACATCGCGGCGATGCCGGCGACGCCGAATGCGCCGCCGATGACGACGCGCCGCTCGATGCGCGTGCCGAAGATGAGGCTGCCGAGCGCGACGTTGCCGATCGAGGCGAGCGAGAACACGATCGACAACAGGCCCGAGGCGACGTTCTGGGCGGCGTAGTAGAACAAGAGGAAATTGACCGAGAAGATCGCGGCGCCGAGCCCGGCGAGGTAAGGCTGCTCGGCGAGTGTGAAGCGCAGTCGCTCGCCCCGCCACGCGGCAAAAACGAGCATCAGCGGCGCGGCAATGGCAAACCGCCACACCACCGAGACCGGGGGCGCGACGACTCCAACCTGGTAATGCAGCGCGATCCAGGAGAAGCCCCAGGCGAGCACTGAGACGAGGTAGAGCGCGTAATCGAGCGGCGCGAGTTTCGCCATTCCGTCACCATAGGCGGGCTCGCCGGAAGTCGCTTAGCATCCGTCAATCTGGCGTTCAGACTGCTAGCGGCTGCGCCTTGCGGTGCCTAGGGCAGCCGGGTACTGATTCCGCATGCACCCCTCCGAGGTCCTCAATCTCCCCCGCCCAGCCTGGATGAGCGAGGATGTGGTACTTCTGGAAGAACAGTCCCGCCGGTTCATGGCGGACGAGTTCGCGCCGCACATCGACCGCTGGCACGAACAAGGAATCTACGAGCGTGAGGTATGGACCAAGGCGGGCGAAGCCGGTCTGCTTTGCGCGTCGATCCCTGAAGAATACGGCGGCGCGGGCGGCACCTTCGCGCATGAGGCGGTCATCAATCGCGAATTCTCGCTCGCCGGCTTCGACACCTTCGGCGCGCCGCTGCATTCCGGCATCGTCGCTCCCTACATCCTGCATTACGGCACGGAAGAGCAGAAAAAGCGCTGGCTGCCGCAGATGGCCACCGGCGAGCTAGTCGGCGCGATCGCGATGACCGAGCCCGGCACCGGCTCTGATCTGCAGGGCGTGCGCACGACCGCGAAGAAATCCGGCAACGGCTATGTGCTCAACGGCTCGAAGACCTTCATCACCAACGGCCAGCACGCCAATCTGATCGTGGTGGTTGCGAAGACCGATCAGGCGGCGGGCGCAAAAGGCGTCTCGCTGATGGTGGTCGAGGCCGACAACGCGCCCGGCTTCCGCCGCGGCCGCAAGCTGAAAAAACTTGGCATGGATTCCGCCGACACGTCCGAACTGTTCTTCGAGGACGTGCGGCTGCCGGCAGAGAACCTGCTCGGCACCGATGAGGGACAGGGCTTCTATCAACTGATGAAGGAGTTGCCACAGGAGCGGCTGATCGTCGCCACGCACGCGGTCGCGATGATGGAACGCGCGCTGGCGCTGACGATCGACTACGTGAAGGAGCGCAAGGCGTTCGGCAAGCCGATCATCGAATTCCAGAACACGCAATTCGAGCTCGCCGAGTGCAAGACCGACGCGACCATCGCGAAGGTGTTCCTCGACCACTGCATCGGCGAGCACGTCGAAGGACGCCTTGATACCGTCACTGCATCTATGGCCAAATACCGCCTGACCGACACGCAGGCAAAAGTGATCGACCGCTGCCTGCAACTCTTCGGCGGCTATGGCTATATGGACGAATATCCGATCTCGCGCCTCTACCGCGACGCGCGCGTGCTGCGCATCTATGCGGGGACGAATGAGATCATGAAGCTGCTGATCGCGAGGAGTTTGTGATCGGCGCACACCGGTTCTTGGCATGGCCGGGCTTGTCCCGGCCATGCCGATCAGAGGCGCAGTGCCTTCCTAAGCGGGATGCCCGGGTCAAGCCCGGGAACGACAGTAGAGAGGACGGAGACGAGGTCCATGCCCGACGCATTCATCTATGACGCCGTCCGAACGCCGCGCGGACGCGGCAAGGCCGACGGTTCCTTGCACGAAGTGACCGCGCTCAATCTGGCGGCGCAGGCGCTCAGCGCAATCAAGGACCGCAACAAGCTCGAGCCCGAGCAGGTCGACGACGTCGTGCTCGGCTGCGTCGATCCGGTCGGCGAAGCGGGCGGCGACATCGCGCGCGCGGCGGCGCTGGTCGCCGGCTTCGGCGATCAGGTGCCGGGCGTGCAGATCAACCGCTTCTGCGCCTCGGGCCTCGACGCGATCAACTTCGCCGCGGCCGAGATCATGTCGGGCCAGCACGAGATGACGATCGGCGGCGGCGTGGAATCGATGAGCCGCGTCGGTATTGGTGCATCCGGCGGCGCCTGGGCGGTCGATCCGACCATCGCTGTCGAGCATTATTTCGTGCCGCAGGGCATTTCCGCCGATCTGATCGCGACCAAATACGGCTTCTCGCGCGACGACGTCGACGCCTACGCGGTCGAAAGCCAGAAGCGCGCGGCGAAATCCTGGGACGAAGGCCGGTTTGCAAAATCGGTCGTACCGGTGAAGGACATCAATGGCCTGACGATCCTCGCCAAGGACGAGCACATGCGGCCGTCGACGACGATGCAGTCGCTCGCGTCGCTGCAGCCGTCCTTCGTGCAGATGGGCGAGATGGGCGGCTTCGACGCGGTCGCGGTGCAGAAGCATCCGGCGGTGGAAACGATCAACCATGTGCACACGCCGGGCAATTCCTCCGGCATCGTCGACGGCGCCGCCGCCGTGCTGATCGGCAGCGGGGAGGCCGGCGCGCGCAACGGGCTGAAGCCGCGCGCGCGCATCAAGGCGTTCGCGAATATCGGCTCCGAGCCGGCGATCATGCTCACGGGTCCGATCCCGGTGACCGAGAAGGTTCTCAAGAAGGCCGGCATGTCGACGAGCGACATCGACCTGTGGGAATTGAACGAGGCGTTCGCCTCGGTCGTGTTGCGCTACATGCAGGCGCTCAACATTCCGCACGACAAGATCAACGTAAACGGCGGTGCGATCGCGATGGGCCATCCGCTCGGCGCCACCGGCGCGATGATTCTGGGCACCGTACTCGACGAACTGGAGCGCAGCGGCAAATCGACCGCGCTGGTGACGCTGTGCATCGGCATGGGCATGGGCACCGCGACGATCATCGAGCGGGTCTAATCGCTGCCATGCCCAAGATCGACATCAGCAAAGTGCCCGTGCGCAGCGGCAGCTTCTATCCGGCGCTGTTCAAGCCGCCGCATGAAGGTCGGCACAAGCAGCCGCTCGGCGACGCGGGTGGGCTGACGCAGTTCGGCGTCAATCTCACGCGCATTGCCGCCGGCTCCGCCTCCGCGCTGCGGCACTGGCACGAAACGGAAGATGAATTCATCTACATGCTGGAAGGCGAACTTGTGCTGGTCGAGAACGACGGCGAGACGGTGCTGAAGCCGGGCGATGCCGCCGCGTTCAAGGCGGGCAGCGGAAATGCGCATCGCCTGCTCAACCGTACGAATAAGGAATCCGTCTGCCTCGAGGTCGGCACGCGCGCGGCAGCCGATCACGTGCATTATCCGGACGACGATCTGGCGCTCGTGCGCGACGCCGACGGGCGGCGCTATCTGCACAAGAGCGGTGAGCCGTATACCTGAAGGGGCGAGTTATGACCGATTTCAAATTCGACATCGACGCCGACGGCATCGCGCTCGTCACCTGGGACATGCCGGGCAAGTCGATGAACGTGATCACCATGGACACGATCAAGGAGTTGTCCGGGATCGTGGAGAAGGTCGCGACCGATGCCGCGATCAAGGGCGCGGTGGTCACCTCCGGCAAGGATACGTTCTGCGGCGGCGCCGATCTCACCATGCTGGAAGGCATGGGCAAGATCTACGCCGACACGGTGCGCAAGCAGGGCGAAGAAGCCGCGGCCGGTTTCGTGTTCGAGGAAAGCCGCAAGCTTTCGCTCCTCTATCGGCGCATCGAGACTTGCGGGAAGCCGTGGGTCTGCGCCCTCAACGGCACCGCGATGGGCGGCGGCTTCGAACTTGCGCTCGCCTGTCATTACCGTGTGGCGTCAGATAATCCGAAGACGCGGCTCGGACTGCCCGAAATCAAGATCGGCCTGTTTCCAGGCGCGGGCGGCACCCAGCGCATCGCGCGCATGCTGCCGCCGGCCGACGCGCTGCAATATCTGCTCAAGGGCGATCAGCTCAAGAGCGACCGCGCGAAGACGATGAAGCTCGTCGACGCAGTCGTGCCCGCTGGCGATCTGGTCAAGTCGGCGAAGGAGTGGATCAAGGCCGGCGGCAAGGCCGTGAAGCCGTGGGACGAGAAAGGCTTCAAGCTCCCGGGCGGACCCGTCTATTCGAAAGCCGGCATGATGACCTTCCCGCCGGCGAACGCGATCTACCGGCGCGAGACCTACGACAACTACCCGGCCGCGCGCGCGATCCTGCAGGTCGTCTACGAAGGCCTACAGGTCGACATTGATACGGGTTTGCGCATCGAGTCGCGCTGGTTCGCCAAGATCCTGCGCTCGCCGGAAGCGACGGCGATGATCCGCACGTTGTTCGTGTCGATGCAGGAATTGAACAAAGGCGCGCGCAGGCCTCCAGCCGAACCGCCGTCCCCGCTCAAGACCATTGGCATCGTCGGCGCGGGCTTCATGGGCGCCGGCATAGCGCAGGTAAGCGCCGCGGCGGGTCTAAATGTCGTGCTGATCGACCGCGATCAGGAGACGGCGCAGAAAGGCAAGGCTGGGCTGCACAAGGCGCTCAGCGACCGCGTGATGAAGGGCCGCATGAAAAGCGCCGAGCGCGACGCACTGCTGGAGAAGATCACGCCGACCGCCGATTACGGCGCGCTGAAGGATTGCGACCTCGTTATCGAGGCCGTGTTCGAGGACCGCAAGGTCAAGTCCGATGTGATCGCGAAGATCCAGGCGGTGATCGGCGACAAAGGGGTGTTCGCGTCCAACACGTCGACGCTGCCGATCAGCTCGCTCGCCGCCGAATTCAAGGAGCCGAAGCGATTCATCGGCATCCATTTCTTCTCGCCGGTCGACCGCATGATGCTGGTCGAGATCATCATGGGCAAGGAGACCGGCGACCGCGCGCTCGCGGTGGCGCTCGATTACGTGCGCGCGATCCGCAAGACGCCGATCGTCGTCAACGACTCACGCGGCTTCTACACCTCGCGCGTGGTCGGCACATATATCCGTGAAGGCCATCTGATGCTGACGGAAGGCATTCCGGCGGCGATGATCGAGAATGTCGGCCGCATGGCCGGAATGCCGGTTGGACCGCTGTCGCTCAACGACGAGGTCGCGGTCGATCTCGCCTGGAAGATTTTGAAGGCGACGGAAGCGGATCTCGGCTCCGCCGCAATCGACGCGCGGCAGAAGCAATTGCTGGAAGAGATGGTCGAGAAGCGCCAGCGCTTCGGCCGTAAGAACGGCAAGGGCTTTTACGATTACGCGCCGGGTCAGCCGAAGAAGCTGTGGCCGGGCCTCGCCGAGCTGCAGAAGGTGAAGGTCGATCCGGACAAGATCGACGTACAGGAATTGAAACTGCGGCTGCTCGGCATCCAGGCGCTAGAGACGGCGCGCTGCTTCGAGGAGCGGGTGCTGACCGACGTGCGCGAGGCGGATGTCGGCTCGATCCTCGGCTTCGGCTTCGCGCCCTACTCGGGCGGCACCCTGTCGTGGATCGACATGATGGGCACGCGCAAATTCGTCGAGCTGTGCCGGCTGTTCGAGCAGCGCTACGGTGAGCGCTTCGCGCCCAACCGGCTGCTGCTCGATCTCGTAGACAGCAACGAAGGCTTCTATCAGCGCTTCGGCGGCGGCAAGCGGAAGCAGGCGGCGTAGACGCTCTCAGCTTTCAGGTACGAACTTCATCGCCACGCCGTTGATGCAGTAGCGCAGGCCGGTCGGCGGCGGGCCGTCCGGAAACACGTGACCTAGGTGACTGCCGCAGCGGCTGCAGTGCACTTCGGTGCGCACCATCCCGTAGCTCGTGTCCTCGCTGGTCTCGACCGCGCCGGACTCCGGATCGTTGAAGCTCGGCCAGCCGGTGCCGCTTTCGAATTTGCGCTTTGAAACGAACAGCGGCTGATCGCAGCCGGCGCAGAGGAACGTACCCGCGCGCTTTTCGTAGTTCAGTGCGCAGCTGCCGGCGCGTTCGGTGCCGTGCTCGCGCATGATGTGATACTGCTCCGGCGTGAGCAGCGTCTTCCATTCTGCCTCTGTGCGGGTGACGGGGTATTGCTTCTCCATCCTCTCAACTCCCTCTCACCGTCATCGCCCACGCAGGCGGGCGATCCAGCATTTGCCACGGCAACAATATAAGTGCTGCGTACCCCGCTTTCGCGGGGTACGGCCGCAATAGACTTACTTAATCGCCAGCGGGTTGACCGGCGAGCCCACCGCGCCGGTGATCGGGATTGCCGGCGCGACGAACAGGAACTCGTAGACCTTATCGGCCGCGCAGTCGTCGGCAAGCTCCTTCAAATTGAAGATCTCGCCCATGGTCATGCCCATGATCGGGATCGTGATCCAGTGCCAGGGCTGGTTGATGTTCTCGCCCTCGGCGACCTGGTTGGGACGCACCTCGCAGCCCCAGGTGTCGCTCGCGAGCGCCGCGAGCTGCGTGTCCTTGACGAAGTCGAGTGTCTCGAAGCCGAAGCCCGGCGCGTCGCCGCCGGGATAGCCGTCCCAGCTCCCCGCCTTCTGGCAGCGCTCCATCATGCCGGTGCGCACGATGACGTAGTCGCCACGCTTGAGCTCGACGTTCTGCTTCTTCGCCGTCGTGTAGAGGTCCTCGTTGGTGATGCCGTAGCCATCGTCGAGCGACTCGACGCCCTTGGCGCGCGCGACGTCGAGCAGCACGCCGCGGCCGACCATCTTGTTCTTGGTCTTCTCGATACCGCACTTCTGCGCGCCGGCGCTCGTCACCTCGCGGCAGTCGTAGCCGTTCCACATGGAGTTTTCATAGAACACGTGGCCGAGCCCGTCCCACTGCGTGCCGCACTGGAGCGGGATAACCACCATGTCGTCGGCGGCGCGAATGCCGCGCTTGTCGAGCACGCCGGAGTACGCATCGGTGCCAGTGCGCAGCATGGTGTGGATCGGATTGGTGCGGCCCATCATCGGATATTTGCTCTTCGCGCCCTGCGGCCCGAGATGGTCGAAGTTCAGCGCGAGCGAGATCACCTTGCCTTTCTTGACCAGCCGGGTGGCGGCGACGATGTCTTCCGCGCTCGTGTAGTTGAGCGTTCCGATCTCGTCGTCGGTGCCCCATTTGCCCCAGTTCTTGTATTTCTCGGCGGCCGCGGCCATGTCCTTTCGCGTAACTTTCTTCGTCATTGCATGTCCTTCTCTTGATGATCTCTCGTTAAGCGGCCGGCGCCGAGCGGAAACCCGCCGCCAGAAATGGAATCATGTGATGCAGCGCGCGCTTGACGTCGCCGGGATCGATGCGGCCTTTGGTCAGCGCCTGGATGCGGCCGGAATCCGCCATGGTGTAGAACATGGCGCCGAGCATGAAATGAAAGCGCCACTCGATTTCGGCGCGCGGCAGTTCGGAGACTGCGGTGGCGATCGCGTCGATGAACTTGCGGCTGGACTGGTCGAATGCCTTCGACAGGATCTTGCGCGACAGCGCCTCGGGTTCAGTCGCGAGCCGCGCGCGCAGCCTGATGAAAGCGGGATTCCCCGGATGCGACTCGGTGCCGAGCCCGAGCGCCGGGCGCAGGAAGGCGTCGAGAATGTCCTCGAGCTTCGGCATAGCGGATTTCTCGCAGCATTGCGCGAGCAACCGCAACCGCTCTTCCGCGATCGGCGCGGCGCGCTGCGCGAACAGGGCCTCGAGCAAGCCGTCCTTGGAGCCGAAATGATAGGCGATGGACGCGAGATTGACCTCCGCTTCGGCCGAGATGGCACGCAGGCCGACGCCGGACATGCCGTGCGCCGCGAACAATCGCTCCGCGACTTCGAGAATGCGCTCGCGTGACGAGGGCGCCGAAGCGACGGCGCTCGCGCGCGGCGCACGACGAGGAACCGCCTTAGCCTGCGCTGTTCTCTTTCTCGCCGTACGCACGCTTGACTCGCCTCCCGTGTCGGGCGCATGTAAACAGTCGTTTGTTTATTGAGTCAACCACGTCGTAAAAGCATATGGCACCCCAGAAAAAGACCATTCTCACCGTCGCCGTCACCGGCAACCTCACCACCGTCCAGCAAAATCCGGCGCTGCCCTGTACGCCCGAGCAGATCGCGAATGCCGCGCTCGAGTCGGCCAAGATCGGCGCCGCGGTCGCGCACATCCACGTGCGCTACCCCGACGGGCGCCCGAGCATGGAGCTTGCGCACTACCGTGAGGTGGTCGATCGTATCCGTGACAAGAATTCCGATCTGATCCTCAACCTCACGACCGGCCCCGGCGGCCGTTTCGTGCCGAGCAAGGAGGATCCGCGCGTCGCCGGCCCCGGTACTTCGATCCTGCACCCGTTGAAGCGCATTGAGCACATCGTCGAACTCAAGCCCGACATCGCCACTCTCGATCTCAACACGATGTGGTCCGGCAGCGCGGCGGTGATCAACACGCCCGACAACGTCACCATCATGGCGAACGAGATCCAGAAGGCCGGCTCGAAGCCGGAGCTGGAGGTATTCGATTCCGGCGATATCCAACTCGCCAACGCCTTGCTCGATCAGGGCGTGCTGAAGAGCCCGCCTCTATTCCAGATCGTGATGGGCGTGCGCTACGGCTTCATCTCGACGCCGCAGACGCTGATGTACGCGCATTCGCTGCTGCCGAAAGATGCGATGTGGGCGGCCTTCGCCATCGGCCGCTGGGAATTCCCGATGCTGGCGACGGCATGGTTCCTCGGCGGCCATGTGCGCGTGGGCATGGAAGACAACGTCTATCTCAGCAAAGGGCAGCTCACGCCGAGCAACGCGGCGCTGTGCGAGAAGGCCGTGCGCATCCTCGACGATCTCGGCGCCGAACTCGCTAGCGCGAAAGAGGCGCGGCAGATATTGGGTCTTCGCGCCTGATCGTTTACGACGGGATAAGCCGTCGCGTGACATGACGACCGGCGCAGCAAGTGGAGGAATGACGACATGAAAGCTCTGCGATTTTTCGGCGCGGCCGCCGCACTCGGCCTCGCTCTCGGGCTGACGCCGGTCCGCGCCGCGGATTATCCGGATCATCCGGTCAAGGTGATCGTGCCGTTCGCCGCCGGCGGTCCGACCGATGTGATGGCGCGCCTCGTCGCGCAGAAGCTGTCGGAAGAACTGAAGCAGCAGTTCTATGTCGAGAACCGCCCCGGCGCCGGCGGCAATATTGGCATGGCGGAAGCCGGGCGCGCGAAGCCGGACGGCTACACGCTGTTGGTCGCGAGCTCGAGCTACGTGGTCAATCCGAGCCTCTACGTTAAGGCGCCGTACGATCCGTACAAGGACTTCGCGCCGATCACGCTGGCAGCCGCCTCGCCGAATATTCTGGTTGTGAACTCGTCGTTTCCGGCAAAATCGGTGAAGGAGCTGATCGACCTCCTGAAGAAGGAGCCGGGGAAGTACACGATCGCTAATCCAGGCATCGGCACGACGCCGCAGCTTGCGGCCGAGCTGTTCAAGCTTTCGCTGCAGCTGGACGCGACCAGCGTCCCGTTCGGCGGCGCGGCACCGGCGATCCAGTCTGCCATCTCCGGGCACACGCCGATCGCATTCAGCGCGCTGCCGCCGACCTCGCCGCAGGTGAAAGCCGGCACATTGCGCGGTCTTGCGGTCACGTCGGCTAAGCGTTCGGACGCGCTGCCGGACGTGCCGACCCTGGCGGAAGCCGGCGTGCCGGAGCAGGAGTCCGAGACGATGCAGGGCGTGTTCGCGCCGGCCGGGACGCCAAAGGCGATTATCGACCGCCTTAACAAGGAAATCGCGAAAGCGATGGCGCTGCAGGACGTGAAGGACAAATGCGCGCAGCTCGGCTTCGATCCGGTGGCGAATTCGCCGGAGGAATTCACCGCCTACATCAAGAAGGAAGTCGAGAAGTGGGGCAAGGTTATCAAGGAAGCGAAGATCCCGCTGATCCAGTAGGAGTCTTTCGCTGCATCTCCCGAACAATCGTCATGGCCGGGCTTGTCCCGGCCATCTCGTTTAGGGAGCTACAGTGCGCTCCCGGGAAAGGTTTTGAAATCCAATGCGCATCGTCGACATCCGCGAGACCGCCGTACCCCTGAAATCGCAGCTCGCCAATTCGAGCTTCGACTTTTCGGAGATGACCACGTCGGTCGTCGCCGTCATCACCGACGTAATGCGCGACGACAAGCCGGTCTGCGGTTTTTCTTTCAATTCTACCGGGCGTTACGCCTGCGGTGCACAGATGCGTGCGCGGTTCATCCCGCGGCTGCTCGCGGCAAAGCCGGAGACGCTGCTCGACGATGCGGGCCTGATCGATCCGGCGAAAGCGCTCGACGTGATGCTCAAGCGCGAGAAGGCGGGCGGGCATACCGAGCGGTCGATCGCGATCGGCACGATCGAGGTCGCGATCTGGGACGCGATCGCGAAAGTCGCGGGCAAGCCGCTGCACGTACTGCTGGCCGAACGCTTC
>Ga0207744_1000151_pt1 | contig 12624 bp, 16 predicted proteins | sample LuqExpMetageno56_FD_187814 | JGI IMG/M metagenome (GOLD analysis project Ga0207744, IMG submission 187814) | Tropical forest soil microbial communities from Luquillo Experimental Forest, Puerto Rico - Sample 56 (SPAdes) | ecosystem: Environmental > Terrestrial > Soil > Tropical forest ... | reverse complement strand
CTAACCACGGTGACCTCGTTTCACCATCAGCCTGAAGCGCAGCACCCAAATTCTTCAGCTATCCACAAGAACGCCGGCCGATTACCCCATCTATTTGAGGGTTCGACCCACCCCACATTACCGATCAGCCGATGATCGCTCGTCCAGAACGGATGATATCGACCACCGAATGCGCGCTCGAACACGCGCGCCGCTACCTGGGCTGGACCGAACAACGTTCCGATGAGACGGGCAAGCCTCTCGATGGTGCGAACAAGTACACCCTTCACTTCGACAAAGGCCAAACGCCACCAGTAAGCGCCTTCTGGTCGGTGACGCTCTATGACGCAGACGGATTTCAAGTTGCAAACTCCTCGGGAGCATGGCCGAGCGGGTCCCGCGAAATGTATACTGCTCCAGCAGCGCGAAATTAAATTACCTGGACCCTTGCGTCTGAAGACCGCAAGTCGCTGACTACAGCTCTATCGGTTATACCTTCAGCCTGCTCCAAGGCTCGGCCGGACGCACGCGCACATCACATTGACGCAGCCGGCTTGCGTTGAGACCCCTTGTATGAGCGACTTCCCATGTCGTTTCACTCAAGCTGGCACGACGCTCTCAGCCAACGGATATCTATATCGACCCGGCTTCTCGTTCGAGTCGCTCTCTATCGAGTATTTCGATGCGATTAGAATTTTCGACGATAGCGATCGCGCCCTTCGTCCTAAAGCTTGTTATGACTCGCGAGACTGTCTCGACGGTCAGTCCCAGGTACTCCGATAGCTCGCGGCGAGTGATGGGCAGCTCAACAAGGCCGGACTGGCCGTAACGGTCGGCCATTGTTAAAAGAAAGCTTGCGACACGCTCTGTTGCCGAGCTACCGAGCCAGACAATGTGCTGCTCTTGCCTGAGGCGCTCTGAAATAATTTCCGACCAAAGCTTAGCGACAACCTGCTTATTATATTTTGTGGTAGATAGGATCGTTTCGCGGCTGAGCACAGCCACTTCCGCCGAGGTGATTGCTTGGCACGCCAGTTGATGGCGACCTCGAATTGCAATTCCGATTGACTGCCAGGCCGTATAGAAGTCAACGATCCTGCGATTGCCAGAACTTGTAATATAATAAGTAAGTACGAGGCCGCTTTTTAGTTCGAAAACGTATTCCGCCGGCGTGTTTTGTCTAAACAAATGGCTTCCGGCAGGATAGATGACGGCCTGCCCCAGGCCAATCAGATCGCTCAGGCTATCAGTCGGGGGAATTGAGTTAAAAATGCGATGAGCCGCGTTGATCTTTTGGCGAGAATTGGAGCGCGAGTTTTGTCCGGATCCGAGTTTAAGCGATCGAGGTGCAGCCTGGTCCAAAAATACGCCCCCCCTCTTGCTATTGCCAGCAGCGCCGGTTTCGCGCACCGACATTATGTCGACCCCGTATTGCTCGGCGCCGACGGCGAAGTTTATGATCACAGCCCGGTTGTTCCCAATGGCGACTTTGATAGTTTTCGCCTATGGCGCTCGGCCGATCCGGCCGTAGCCGAACTGGCTCCGTCAGCTCTTTTGTTTCGTGGCGATCGCGACGATTGTTTGCCGGCGGCCCAGCGCCACGGGACGCGCAGCCTTCATTGAGGCCGCCGCGAAGCCGGGACCCCTTTATTCACTCTTCGCCGTCGTGACGAAGTTCCGGCTAGCCTTTACAGCCGTCCCCGGCGACGCGTCGCCCCGATGTTATATCAAAGACATCTCCGCACAGGATTGCGGATTCCGCGGGGAAGAAAGACTTCGTTCGCGGAATGCACGCCTGTACTAGGCGAGATTATCGTCCCGACTTCTATTCAACGGTCCGTCGCTATAGCGGCAGCAAGTGGCCTTGCACATGCCCGCGCGCGGGTATGAAATCAGGCGCCCCGGACCGCATCTTGGGGACCCCTGACGAGTGGCCCGGCTTTGCTCAAACGGCGAAGGAGTGGCCTATGCACTACAAACCGAAAAACGTCGCGGCACTTCAAATAGCCCTCGGAAGTCTACCGGGGAAAACGCGGGTCGAGGTCGAACCCGACGTTAAATTGGAGGCAAAGTCGGTGGCCGAACTACGACGGCTGCAAAGCTGGCCTGAGAATCTTGCCTTAATCGTGCCCCCTGCAATCTATGTGGACAGCGTTGTTAAGGTGAGCAGTGTGCATTTCGCGAGCCGTACCTCGCCGAAGGCGTAGTCCCTACTGCGATTAAGAATCTCAACTCCCGGCTCACTGAAGGTGAGCCGGGATTCCAATCGGGGCGAATGCGCGAAACGGTCCAACTCGCGAGTGCACCGAAGAAAATGTGCCGATTTCAACACCGAGCTGCGAGGAAGAAGCCATGAAAATCGCATTCCGCTTGGTCATTCCGTTATTTCTGCTGCAATCCGCACAGGCAGCCGATCTCGATGCCGGAAAGCGGTTAGCCTCCGCTGTCTGCGCGGCGTGCCACGGCGAGACCGGTGTTAGCGTCAGTGAAAATGTCCCCAATCTGGCCGGGCAACGAGCGGTGTATATCGCGGCGCAACTTAAGTTTTTCAAAGACGGTACTCGCAAAGAGCCTGGGGCCGTCAGCCGGGCGGCCATAATGAATGCAATCGCCGCTCAGCTTAGTACAGAGGAAATCACCAACGTTGCGGCTTATTTTGCATCACAATCCGGCGCGGCGTCTGGTTCAACATCAGATTTTTTGCCCAATATTTCGACGACGCGGGTTGCATTTCCGGAAGATTACAAGACTTCGTTTCTCAAGTACCACACGATAAATTTTCCCGCTGCGAAAGAGGTGCGGTATTATTACGCAAACAATGTGGCTACTGATGCGGCGAAAATCAGAAAGCCTCTTCCGGATGGCTCGATCCTATTTGCGGAGGTGTACTCAGCGAAGCTCGACAGCAATAACAACCCGATCATCGGAAGCGACGGTCACTATGTGCCAGATAAACTTCTTCGATATACGGCTATGGAGCGTCAAGCGGGATGGGGAGATCGAATCCCAGAAATTTTGAGAAATGAGAATTGGAATTACGCGATCTTTACAACAGCAAAGCAGTACCAAAAAGGTGTGAACCAGGGGGAATGTCTGGCCTGTCACAAGCCGTTGTCCAATGTGAGCTACACATTTACGCTTGAGCAACTGCAAAGGGGGAAGTGACTTTCCCTCAGCACACTGCTGTCGAACATTCAAGAGTGGCCGACTTCGGCGATTGGCGGCCGTGTTGGGCTCGTTGGTTCGCCCGGTTTTCGCGGTCGGCTTCTTTATTTTCATTGTCGGCTATTACGCTGGGGCCAGCCAGGGCAGCCATTCGGCGCGATAGGAGACCCTTGGATTTGAAAGCAAAAACCGGAGTGCCACATGCGGGGTTTGGCGGCATCGTAAAGCGCTACCACATGAAGGATACATGACGATGAATGCGGCGCCCGCCAGAATCTCCAAGCCGACACCGGCCCCGGTGACCGATGACCCGCGCTGGACACGTATCGTCGCGCGCGACAAATCGGCGGACGGGCAATTCTGGTATTCGGTGACGACAACCGGCGTCTACTGCCGCCCGTCCTGCCCCTCGCGCCTCGCCAATCCGTTGAACGTACAGATTCACGATACCCTGGCCAGCGCCAAGGCGACGGGATTCCGGCCCTGCAAACGCTGCAACCCGGACGGACCCTCGATCGAAACCGAGAACGCGGCGCTGGTAGCGAAGGCCTGCCGCCTCGTCGAGGAGAGCGAGGAAGAGCCGTCGCTCGACGAACTGGCCGAGGCGGTTCGGCGGAGCCCCGGCTATTTCCACCGCGTCTTCAAGGCTGCGACCGGACTCACGCCAAAAGACTATGCCGCCGCGCACCGAGCCAAAAAGGTGCGTGACGGATTGGCGTCAGGCAACCGTGTCACGGAGGCAATCTACGGCGCCGGGTTCAATTCGAGCGGACGCTTCTATGAGAAGTCGACCGGCTTGCTCGGCATGACGCCCTCGCAGTACCGCGCCGGCGGAGCCAATGAAGAGATCAGGTTCGCGGTCGGAGAGACCGCGCTCGGCGCCATTCTCGTCGCATCCAGCTGGAAGGGTGTGGCCGCGATCCTGCTCGGCGATGATCCGGATGAGCTTGTCCGCAATCTTCAGGACCGCTTTCCGAAGGCGCATCTAATTGGTGCGGACCGTGAGTATGAGGCGCTAGTGGCGCGGGTAGTCGGCTTCGTCGAGATGCCGGAGATCGGCCTCGATCTCCCGCTCGACGTGCGCGGCACGGCATTTCAGCAGCGCGTCTGGCAGGCCCTGCAGGAGATTCCAGTGGGCGAGACGGTCTCTTACGCCGAAATCGCGCGACGCATCGGATCTCCGAAATCGGTGCGAGCGGTTGCCGGGGCCTGCGCGGCGAATGCTCTGGCCGTAGCGATCCCCTGCCACCGCGTCGTCCGCAATGACGGCTCGCTCGCGGGTTACGCATGGGGAGTTGAACGCAAGCGCGCACTGCTCGGCCGCGAGGCCGGCCGGAAGACCTAAACGTCCTCGGGATTGTCATGTATGGCCGATTTATTTGACCTCATGGAGCCGGCAGAGGCGCGACAACAGTGGATGGCCGAAGGTGCCGTGCTGCTTCGTGGCGCGGCCCTGCCCCTCCAAGATCAATTGCTTGCGGCGCTAGATGAGGTTACGGCCGCTTGTCCCTTTCGGCACATGGTCACGCCTGGCGGCTTCACGATGTCGGTCGCAATGACCAATTGCGGCACGGCCGGATGGATTACTGACCGGACCGGCTATCGTTATGACGCGATCGATCCCGAGAGCGGCACCCGTTGGCCGGCCATGCCGGCCTGCTTTCTCAATCTCGCGGACGCTGCCGCCACGAAAGCAGGCTATCCGGGTTTCACGCCGGATGCCTGCCTGATCAATCGTTACGATCCCGGTGCGCGACTGTCGCTGCACCAGGACAGAAACGAGCGCGACGTCGCCCATCCGATCGTCTCCGTCTCCCTAGGACTGCCGGCAATATTCCAGTTCGGCGGATTGCGGCGAAGCGACCCGGTCCAAAAATTCGCACTTCGACATGGAGACGTTGCCGTCTGGGGCGGGCCTTCTCGGCTTCACTATCATGGGGTGGCGGCCCTGAAGGAGGGTTCGCATGAGCGTCTGGGCCGCATGCGCATCAATCTGACCTTCCGGCGCGCCCTCTGACTATGCATTTCCGGTTTGAAAACATCATTCGGAGTGGCGAGGGTGCGCCGGAATGGCTGAATGATCCGTGATCCGGCTCGGCGGCATGTATGTGGTGCAGGTTGAAGGTGCACGTCGTAGCGGGCCAGATTGGATCAGAAAATGCCGTGCCCTCTCGCTTTGATGGCCGTACGTCGCGCGAACACCCGACGACGGCACTCCGGCAAAGCTTCGATGCACAGCGCGGAAGCTACCCCCGCCAAAACTCTCGTGCTGGCTGCGATCGGCAGGAGGGTCGCAGCCGGACATGCCGAGTGGAAGACCCTCGAAACCGGCGAGATAGAACTTCGCCTCTCTACCGGCGAAACCTTCCTCCTCGCCGAGGCGACGATCATCCGCCTCGCCTGATCGAGCCTCGATCTTAGCCCGTTGTTCACGCCGCGCACCAAAGCATTCCTTCGCCGCCGTGTCGGCGCGCGAAGTCTTCTCAATTTGAAAGCAAGGACCGGAGTTCGGGCATGCCCGCATCCGAATAGGTCTGGATCATGAGAGCAAACAAGGAGGTTTCCAATGAGTCTCATGATCTCAAGGATGGCCATGCGTCGGCCCCCTGAAGAGGCGCAAGACGGTACCGGAGACGAGACGATCGTTTACGGGACGAGCGGCTGTGCGCTCGGCCAGTTGCTCGTCGCGCGGAGCAATATCGGCGTCTGCGCCATCCTGCTCGGCGACGACCGCGACGGCCTGGAGGCCGATCTTGCCACGCGGTTTCCGAAGGCCCGACTCAGTGCGAACGACGCGGCCGTACGGGACGACCTCGCGAAAGCGGTCCGCTTCGTCGAGCATCCCGCCGAACGGCTGCATCTGCCGCTCGATCTGCGCGGCACGCCTTTCCAGTGCCGCGTCTGGGAGAAGTTGCGTGCAGTCTCGATCGGGCGAACCGTGAGCTATTCGGAGCTTGCCCGCTGGATAAGCCCCTATGCCTCGCCACGGGCGGTCGCGCGCGCCTGCGCCGCCAATCCGATCGCGCTCGCGATTCCCTGTCACCGGGTGGTGCACGGCGACGGCGACCTGGCCGGCTATCGCTGGGGTATAGAGCGCAAGCGCGAGCTACTCCGGAGGGAGGCGGCGATATGAAGCAGGGTACCTCCACGCAATCCTCGTCCTCTGCGGTTTCGGCCGCAGAGGCGCGCATCGCCGGATACGATTGGGCCTCAGTTACCGGAGACCTCGACGCCTATGGTTGTGCCGTTCTGCCGAAGCTTCTTTCGCCGGAGGAGTCGCGCGCGATCGCGGCGCTCTATCCTGAGGAAAACCACTTCCGCAGCCACATCCGTATGGCGCGCCACGGCTTCGGCAAAGGCGAGTACCGCTATTTCAAATATCCCCTGCCCGATCTGCTCGGCGGATTCAGAACCGCGCTCTATCCGCAGCTCGCGGGCGTTGCCAATGCCTGGAACGGCCGCATGGGCCTCGATGAGCGCTATCCCGAGGACCATGCCTCCTTCCTGAAGCGATGCCACAAAGCCGGCCAGACCCGTCCCACACCGCTCCTGCTGCAATACGCCACCGGCGACTTCAATTGCCTGCACCAGGATCTCTACGGCGAGCTCGCCTTCCCTATCCAGGTCGCGATCCTGCTGTCGCAGCCGGGCAGGGATTTCAGCGGAGGCGAGTTCGTCCTGACCGAACAGCGGCCGCGCATGCAAAGTCGCGCCGAAGTCGTGCCGCTCGCACAGGGCGATGCCGTGGTCTTCGCCGTGCATAATCGTCCCGTGCAGGGGGCGAAGGGCAATTACCGCGTCAACCTCCGCCACGGCGTGAGCCGAGTGCGGTCAGGCATGCGCCATACTGTAGGAATCATCTTCCATGATGCCACCTAAGTGGCTCGTCGCGGACCGTTGGTCCGTAATCAAAACGGGCCCGCACGTTCCAGCGTGCGGGCCCGTTATCAATTCACGCCAGCGTTAGCCGTTTAGCGCGGTGTTCCTGTCGTAGCGATTACCGCACTGCGCTCACTTTCCTCAATACCGGCGCGGAACCAGCGTCCGCCTCCCGGTCACGTAGCTGCGGTTGGCATAGCCGCCGTAATACCCGCGGCCATAAGCGCCGTAATAGCCGCCGCCGGGGTAAACGGGGTAAGCGCCGGGGTAAGCGGCATAAGCGCCGTAATAGGCACTAGGGTAGCCGCCATAAGCGCCGTAATAGCCGCCAGCGCCATACCCATAGTAGTTGCGGCGGACCGCGCGGCGTGTCTGCCGCCGCGCCACACCGGCGACGCTCCCCGGTGTCAACGGCTCTCCTATCCTTGCATCTGCCTGCGTGATCAGACTGGACCGTTCAGTCGTTGACATATTGATGAAGAGGCACACTGTTCCGGCGGCTGCTGCCAGCGCAAAGCGCAAAGCATTTCTTGCTAGCTTCGTCATGCGCGTTCTCCCGTCCTGCGCATTCGTGACAATGCGCATCTGCCCTTGACAATGCGCACCCGCGTTCTGTGTTCGAGGTCGAACTTACTTTCTTTTCGAACCAGATGTCTCGCCACCTGGGGTCCGTCACAGGGGGCAGAAACGCTCTTGCATGTCCCTCCAAGATCTCGATCTGCCGAAGCTTCGTAACAATCTGCTCGGCTCCTAACCGTCCTTTCGGCATGGCTCTCCTCCTTGCCATGCTAATTCTCTCACTTCGTCTGGTTCAGAAAAGGCAGGTCAGGTCACTAAAGTCACCGTTGGTTAAGTCGACCGGTGCTCCGTGTCAAAAAGAGCCCGTCAGCCGCGGCCGTTTTATCCTTTCAGTTGAGCGAGAACACCAGCAATATCGCCCATTCCCCAATGCTCTGCGATTTTGCCATCACGAGTTCGGAAAATATCGCAGGACGTAAAACGCAAGCGTTTTCCCGTCGGCGCCACGCCGAAGTAAACGTCTTGATGGGTACCCGTATAGACAAAGCTTGCTGCAGCCATCTCGCCGCTAGCGAGCGAGGCTTCTATCGCGACCGAAAGGCCGGGCATTCCTTTCAGGCGCGCGGCGAAGAATCCGACAGTGGCTTGTTTGGCTGTTACGTCGGCTGCTGGTTTCGGCGCCGCAGCGCTCACTTGGTGATTCACGTAGTCATCGGCAAACAGCGCAGCGAACGCATTCATGTCATGGGCACTTAGAGTCTTGGCGAAGGCGGCAAGCAACGGATTTTCAGTTCCCGATTGTGCAGCCGCTTCGGCAGCCAATGTGCCCAAGCCGGTAAGCGCGAGACCCATCGTAACTGTCGCCGATCCATGGCGATCTCCATCATTTGTGACTAAGAAGAACGGGCAGATATTATCTAATTTCCGCGGGAAGCGATCCATTCGGGTGGCCTTCTTGCGATTTGTGATGCGTATCTTGGAGCGCTTCTCGAGTTCGCTGTTCGTGCTCTATCGGTTTTGCTCGGCGTTGTCATTGTCGTCGGCGCGGCGGAGGACTGGCTCTGAGCGGCTAAGCAGACGTCAATGTGCCGTGATGCCGACTCCTTGATCACCGGCCAGCGTCGGCAGCTTGTTCGTCAATGGAAGCTTTCAACGAATGAGCAACAGCTCTAGGCCGAATACCGCCGCGGCCAAAATAGTGAGCGGAATGACAGAGATTGTGAGAACTTCCTTAGCGGACTGCATAAACGCAGACATGACACGACTCCTGCGTTTCATTTGGTACCACCGTATCCGTTCGTTATCTGTGACCTTAGTCACAGCTGTTTGCTTTCAGTACGCGTGAGATTCAGAAGCTGCGCAGGGAAAAAATGGTTTGACTGTTGCTTCCGGAGCACGAATTCGGTAAAGTTGCGTCGAATTGGTTCATCTGCATGCGGGAGGGGGCCGGCGTGCAACGACTTCTCGTAACGCTTTTATCTAACGCCACGTATCTGATCGGCATTTTTGGTCTGAGCTGCGTGCTCGGCAGCTTTGCGGGCTGGCTAGTTGGCAATTAGGTGCACGGCTCAGAGAGCACGCATTGAGATCACTCCAAGTCCGGGGGCTATCGTAGCTTCTTCAGAAAGAGGCAACGATTCAGCCGGATAGCTGAAATCCGACCCCAGTTCCAAGTGATACCGACTCGCGCAAGCCAACTAAGCCCGTTTACGCCTGATTTTTTCCACCGCGTTGATTAGCTGACACGCTGGAAATGGCCGGTTGCATTAAGGCAGTGGCCGCTTAGCGCGATCGATCTCGTCAGCTCGAACTGCTTGCCCATCTGGCGCGGAGTGATGACTCCGGTGAGCGGCGGAGCACACCCAGATATAACAGCCGGTATTTTACGTGATCCGTCCCCAAAACGTCGTGCTGTGCGGGCATCGACGCCAATCACACGGGCGAAGATAGCGTAAGTGAGACGGTTCTGGTCGATCGACTTGCGGTGTTCGACCGCCGACATCGGTTTGGTGTCGGCGAACAGTGCAGCGAACGCATTCATGTCACTAGCAAGACGGGGAGATGTTATCTAATTTCTGCAGAAAACGATCCATTCGGGTGGCCTTCTTTGCGATTTGTGATGCGTATATTGGACGTTATCGTGGCAATCAGCGTGGCTGTCGCTTGCGGCAAGGCTAGTATGGCCCGCTAAGTAGGCTACAATTACAGCGAGACCCTCTGGCGCGGAGCGGCGGATGAAGCGGATGTTAGCACTCATGGTGTTAGTGATCGGCCTGCTGTTTGCCGGGTCGGGTATTGCAAGCGAGATCCACGTCATGAGCGGCGGTGCACCGAAAGAAGTTTTTTCGGTTCTCGTGCCAAAGTTCGAACGACAGACCGGGCATAAGGTCAAATTGGGTTACGCGGTGATTACCGCTTTGCGCCAGAAAATAGCGGCCGGCGAACAAGCCGACGTCTTCGTCATGCCGGTGCCCGCGTTGGACGGATTGCAGAAAGAAGGCAAAGCGCAGAGCGAGGGACGCCGGACCTTCGGGACCGTCGGCGTAAGCGTAATCGTCAAGGATGGGGCAAAAGAGCCAGACATTTCGAGCGAAGAGGAGTTCAGGGCAGCGATGCTGGCCGCCCGCTCTATTGTGCATGCCACGCCAGGACAAACGCCGAGTGGTGATCACATGGCGAAGGTGATGAACCAACTCGGCATTACGTCTCAAATAAAGAACAAGGTCATATTCCGACCTGCACTCGATGGCGGGGCGCAGCTTGTTGCCGCCGGTGATGCTGAAATCGGGATTTATCCAACAAGCGAAGTCGCGCATGTGAAAGGAATCAAGATTGTCGGCGCGCTACCGCGCGGCATCGCTTTGGACACTGTCTATGGCGGAGCGACGGCGGCCTCCAGTGAGAAGAAGGACGCGGCGATGGCTTTCGTCGCTTTTATGGCAGCACGCGAGAATCGCGCAGTGTGGAAGGAAGGCGGTTTCGAACCGCCGGAACCGTAGACGAGAGCGGTCGAAATTGCGCTCGAAATGCAAATTAAACCCTTCTCGTTTATCGGGCAGCGCGCAATCCTTCAGCTTCGCTCCGAAAGCGACCAAGCTATTGACCCATGCAACGGAAACGAAGGGTCAGAAGCTGCGCTCAAGGCACCGCGTCGCCCTCGGCCGGCTATCGTCCATCTCCTGACATGCGCCGGCTATTCCCAAACGTGAACGACTGGGGTTGGCACGCATATCGAGTGGGGTGCTAGAATTCACTCTCCAAGCAATAAAAGCCATTCTGGAGGGACACTCGATGCTGAGCCGACGCGCCATTCTCAAGACCGCTGCACTGGCCGGGAGCCAAGCCCTTGCGCTGCCGTACATCGCCCGAGAGGGTTTCGCCCAAACGCCCGCGCATACTCTCAAGCTCACAATGGCGGACACCCGGGTGCATCCGCTCTACCAGGTCCTGGTCGGGTTTGCCGACAATGTGAAAAAGAAGACGAATGGCGCGATTGAAGTTCAGGTCTATGGGACGGGAGAACTCGGCAGCCAACTCAACATCCTTACCGGACTGCAGACCGGTATCATCGACCTCTGCGCCCATACGTCCGGCTTCATCGATACGCTGTTTCCCCAGTTCCAGGTGATGGACCTGCCTTTCCTGTTTCCGGATCTCAGCAGCGGTGACAAGGTCCTCGACGGCCCTGTTGGCAAGCGGCTCGCAGACTTGATGCCCTCCAAAGGGATTTACGGACTGAGCTACGGCTATTGGGGCTGGCGCGTCACATCGACGATCGACCGCAAGGTGCCCGAGCCCAAGGATATGCAAGGACTGAAGATCCGCGTGCAACCGGGCCCAATTTTTGCCGCGACCTTCCGCGCTCTCGGAGCCAACCCGATCGCAATCGATTTCAGCGAGATCTACCTCGCGCTCTCGCAGGGTACCATCGAGGCGATCGAAACGCCGATCATCTCCCTCCCCGCGGCAAAGCACTACGAGGTAGTCAAAATCGTCAACCTCACCAACCATGTCTACAATGCGGGTGTGCTGATGGTCAGTAAACGCAAGTTCGATTCGCTGGCGCCCAACCTGCAAGCGAGCTTGCGAGAGGCGGCGGCCGAGCTGACGCCGGATTGGCGCAAGACCATGATCGAGAAGACGGCCGAGACCACCGAATTCCTTAAGCAAAAGGGTCTGAGCATCCTGGAAGTCGATCGGGCCGCATACCGAAAGCAGACGCAAGGCGTCTATGACGAATTCCGCAACATCATCGGAGCGGATCTATTCGATTCCGTCATCAAGCAAGTGGAAAAGGCTTAATCGGCGGATCGGGGCGGTGAAGGTCGCGCAAGAAGCTCAACTCGAATCTTTGCCGGATCATGCCGCCGCGCCCCCGGCTGGGCGCGGCGCGATATGGCGCAGCAAGACCGTCGCAACGGGATTGCGTAAGGGTATCGATATCCTCGATCTCGCCGGACGGACGGTGATTGTCATCGCCCTGTTGAGTGAGCTCACCGTCGTCCTCACCGACGTCACAATCCGGTTCGTTTCATCGAATTCGTTGCTGTGGTCGGAAGAGGCATCCAAACTGTGCCTGACTACAGTCGCATTTGTCGGGGGCGCGCTCGCCTATCGGGCGCGCCACCATACGGCGATCCAATTCGTGACGCGCTTCCTCGCGCCGACGGCGCGGGATGCGACCGCAACCGCGGTGGACGCATTCATTCTCTGCGTCGCGCTGATCACACTTTGGATTTCATTCGACTTGTTCGAGGTGGCGCTCACTGCATTTACACCGATCCTGCAGATCAGCACTGCGTGGATAGTCCTCCCGTTCATCATCGGCCTCGGTCTGATCACGCTGTTTTCGGCAGAGCGGCTGCTCTTCGAACATCCGGAACGGCTCACATTCGTCGTCGTGCCGGCGGTCGTCGCGGTCATCGCTCTCGTGGCGCTCGGCGCGGGATCGAGAACGGACCTCTCGACTGCGCTCAGCATCATGTTGCCGCTGTTCTTCGCGGCCGTGCTGCTCGGATTACCGGTCAGCTTCGCGATGCTGCTGGGCTCCTTGTTCTTTCTTCAAATCACGGACGCCGCACC
>Ga0207744_1000138_pt1 | contig 13275 bp, 17 predicted proteins | sample LuqExpMetageno56_FD_187814 | JGI IMG/M metagenome (GOLD analysis project Ga0207744, IMG submission 187814) | Tropical forest soil microbial communities from Luquillo Experimental Forest, Puerto Rico - Sample 56 (SPAdes) | ecosystem: Environmental > Terrestrial > Soil > Tropical forest ... | reverse complement strand
GCGGTCAGCTGTCAATTTAATTTTAATAATCTCGCACCACTCCGCCGGTTGCCACCAAACCGCTCGGCAATTGCACGAGCTGCGAAACGCAACGACGATTTCCTGGGCCATACGTAACAGTCGGGTAGTACGCGCCACAGGGCGGCGGACCTCCGCCGTGTACAACCGTTCGAGCCCCAAATGGGGTTACGTAGCTATCCTGAAAAGCCATCAAATGCCCGGCAAAACTTGTGTCCATTAACATGCCAACGGAACACGAATTTTCTCATGCGATACTCCCGCTTTTACAACGTCCATCCGATATTGTTGGCCTGTTCCGTCGTATTGCACCTAAGTATAAAAAAAGGGCGGAGATCTAAACCAACGTATACTGGCTTGATTGCCCCTACGCGTTCTAACGTTGCTCCAAGCCGGCCGCCTCTTGGCCCTGAAAATCGATTGCGAACCCCGTCCCATCCCCCCGGATTCCCCGCAATCGGCGGCTCTGAGGCGGTCGGCTCCTCTTGAAGTTTTTGAACGTCGTTGAGAGACCAGTCGTGCTTCCGCCTGCAACGGAAGGTGAGTGCAAATGCTAGGTCCGTCAGTTACCAAATGCACGGAACGTCTGAACTCACCTGAAGTTTGCAAAATCCACCAAAACGCTGCTCGTCAAACGTGCGGCCCTTTCGCCGAGAGGAACGCTTGATGCCATTTCGCACCACCGCCACCCGTTCACGCTCAATGATCGAATGCGCCCGATGCGGCGAGCAACTCTACCTGCCGGAGTGGTCGGAATATCTCGACCAAAACTCAGTGCGACATCTTTGGAAATGCGAGGCGTGCGATTATGCCTTTGAGACTACCGTCTCATATGAATCGGTGGCGGCATAAACGAGGCTTGTACCCTAGAAGTACTCTCGATGATCCGTATTGCCGCCCAGCTCGGGCCGGCAAGGCAAAAAAATGAGACCGCCACAATAGGAGGGGACCCCCGGCGATCTCGCAGTGTAGATAAGGGCTGGCGGAGGTTGGGTGTGGGGTCCGCCCTTATTCAGGGGCAGATTTATGGGCGCAGATCGCGTGGCCTGTTACTGTCCTTACGGGCAACGCCGCCTGCGTTTCGGATTCCCCTTAGGACAATATCGGTGCGAACGATCAGGGCTTAAGTGCTGCTCGGAGCGGGGCGGGCGACGCCTCTGCTCGGGGCGGTCCTGATCGAGCGCAAACCGCTGACGCTTCGGTTGGGACCGCCTTCGCTGTAGCCCTGTTGCCTGCTGATGCGAACGCACGTAGGAACTCGGCGCGGCCTCTGCGGATCGAAATAACCCGAAGGCAGATCCTTAAACTTTGTGTCCGCCGCGTTGAAATCCTCCCCAATGACCGATCAAGAAATGGTCAAAGGGAAAATCAAAAGCCCTTGGAAAACGCTAATCTCACCTCACTCAGGTGGAACCCTTGAACGCACTCGTGGCGCTTTTGGTCACTGCCTCGCCAAAGCCCTTCGCCTGCTCGCTGAACGCTTTCCATTGCGCCTGCATGAACTCGCTTTGCATCCGCAAGAAGTCCGGGAAGTCCTTAGCTCGGGTCAGTTTCTCCGCGTACTCAGACGCAGCCGCGACATGTTGGTCGGTGTAACTTTTCATTTTCTTACTCAGATCAGCATCATTAAGCCATGTCGGCGAGGCTTTTATGCTTTTTTCGAAGAAATCGAAATAGTTATCCATTGCTTTGCGCGTTTGTTCAAAACCCTGCGCCATCATATCGCTGATGCCTTCAAAAGGTGAATCGCTTTTTGCCATAGTCATCTCCTGGGACAAGGGAAGCAGATAGTGAACAGAAAACTAGAGCATTAAAGCAGCAAAACAAAGCGGCAAAAATCGGCTTTGACTGATTATGATTCAATGAGGCGCCATCCGCTTGTCGTGCACTCAGCAAAGTTGAACTCAGTTGTGCGAGCCTGAGTGAAGCGAAGAGGAACGGCGGTCATTAGGGAGCGCTAGAGCGCCGTTTATCCTTGTTTTATTGCGTCAGCCATGCTGCCCCAGTTCAAAAATTAGCGATTGACGAGGATTCTTGCAGCCTCGTTAAATGTCTGTCACGGCAGTGCAGCAGGCGAAGATGCTCGCTCCCGGAGAGATTGAGTTGTCAGTGTAGCGTATCGCGTGATGATGTTACGGCTAACAGCTACCGTAATAGGCGGGCTACTAATCGCAATTATGCCGTTCTATTCAACGTTCTCCGGTGAGATTGCGAAAGACCCATCCCAACAACAAGCGAAGTTGACTGCTCGTAACAGCGCAGGCGACCCTCTCGATGCCAACGGAATGAAGGTACAACGCGTACGCCAAGAAAACACTAACAAGCGCCCCAAGGGTTGAGGGGATACGTAGCTCGTCCCCCCAAGGGGGTTTTCTGATGTGCTGCGCTACGCTCGTTCCTGATTAAGATTTGACGACCCACGGGGGCGCTTGAGGATTTCGGCAAACTTAGCTGAACAAGCAACGCATAAAAACGACCGCCCAATTGGGAGGGGGGTCCGCCCTTATCCAATTGCCGGCGGCGCTGGTCCGCTGGAGCAGTACCACAGGTGTTTCGGACTCCCATTATGACAACATCCTATGTGCCGCGCGGAGCAGGGTGGGCGACGGCCCTGCTCAGGCCATCCTGGTCGAGCACAAACCGCTGACGTTCAAATTGAAATCAGCTTCGCATTCGGGCGCGCGGGTTCATTCAGCTTCAGCCATCACCGGACCAACCTAAGGGCCCCTGCGGACTATACCTTGGTGTAATTCAGCGATACGCGCGCCCAATTTCGCCGAGCCAAAAATTGCGCTGCGATGAGGTGTGAGGACAACGGTGGTGTGGTGGTGGGTGTCATGCGCGTAAAGAACGTCACGCTATATTCGCTCCCATATATTGTGGGCGTTGCCAGTTTAGTGATCGCGGTACACGAAGTCGTTCCCGCGCTCAAACCCTTGCCTCTCCTGTCGGGTGCAAGCACAGCAAGTGCAATATTTTCTGGCCAGGTTGTAAATCGTTCGCTTAAGAGCGATAGGTTGCCAATCGAGCAAGCACCACCCCAGGCTAGTAAAAACATGAAGGCGCCAACACAGATCAAAGTGCCGGCACAAATACTTCCAAATCCAAAACTCAAAACCGATTGCGACACTGGCCGCTGCTTTGCCGATGCTGGACTATACCGCAAGTTCATGTAGATCAATGACCGGCGGTCGTTCGAAATCGCGACGCTTACCGCAATCAGAATGAAAAACGGGATGTAAATTCGGCACAACGCTGATGCTTTACGCGCATTTTTTGCGTAAGGTCCGCAAAGCTCAGGAATGCCAGCTAAGGGCAGAGCACCCAATTCAGGAGTCATTCATTCAATCTCGCACTTGGCGTAATGAATCGCGATCATTTCAGCAACGCAAGCAGGCCGGTCACCACCTTAGATTTCAAATGTAATTCAGCACGAAATTAGGTTTTGACCACGGCTTACTCGCCAATCAATCCTCGCGCTATATTTATAGATCGAAGGCAACCCCGGAGCAGAGATTGCCTCGTCACGTTGTTGCGAGATCCGACAGGACAATACTGACGGCTCAAAACTAGAGGAAATATCATCGTGAGAGCCCATGTTGTGACATTCGCTGTCCTGATCGTCGCCGCCAATGCTGGCGCGGCTCACTCAGCAAGCAGCAGGGTCATCATGACCGCGATCAGCGCCGACGGCGTTGGCAAGAGAATCGGCGCGCTTCGTTTATCGGATACCAAAGCCGGGTTGCAGATCATTCCGTTTCTCACTGGTCTGCCGCCAGGGGATCACGGTTTTCACGTCCACATCAATCCGAATTGTGGGGCCGGCCACGGACCGGACGGCCAACCAGCGGCCGGCATGGCGGCAGGTGGCCACTATGATCCGGCCAACACAGGCAAGCATCTCGGACCGCTCGGTGAAGGCCATAAAGGTGACTTGCCGGTGTTGACCGTCGATGCAAACGGCAGAGCCATGAAGGCGATCATTGCGCCTCACCTTACAGTGGCTGATGTGAAAGGTCGCTCATTTGTAATCCACTCCGGCGGCGACAACTATTCGGATCAGCCGGCGCCATTGGGCGGCGGTGGTACGCGCATCGCGTGTGGCGTAGCGCAGTAACTCCAAGGCTAACAGCCGCCGTCTGTGACGGTGAGACTGCTAAGTCTTGACGCACGGACGCCGATCGAAAAACCGGGTGACATCGCTGCATCATAATAATAGACGGGAACGGGACTGCTGCGGCGTTTTATCGGTCCAGCGCTTGAAAGCGTGCGTAAACGAGCTGACTTCCTGATAACCAAGCAACCAGGCGATTTGAGAAATCGATAAGGTGCGATCGGCTAAGTAATGCTTCGCAAGATGAACCTTCAGGTCTTGCAAGACATCCGAAAAGGTCAGTCCTTCTGAGGAGAGCCGGCGTGCGAGCGTTCGTCGGCTCATTCCAAGACGCCGCGCGATTTCTTCGAACGAAACTAGCCCGTGCGGCAGCAGAGGCACAATTGCATTTTCAACAGTTGTACGCAGCGAGCTGGGTCTAGCCGATCGACGAGAGAGCGCTTCTTCACAAAATTTGATCAAGAACTTGTTTAAATAACGGTCCGCACTGGCGATTGGCATAGTCTTTATGCTTGGATCGAACGAAACGTCGTCGACCGTGGCGCCAAATTCAAGCTGATCGCCGAAGAATTCAATAAGCTCTGGGTACTTACCATCACGACGATGGGCGAATCGCACGCTGGTTGGCACCAGCCGAATACCTGTCAATTGACGGCACAAGCGGATCAACCACGCTGCAAAAAATTCTATTTGCTGGCGATCCAGATGCCGACTGATGCCTACGTAATGGAGTTCTATTCGGACATGTTTTCCGTCTACATATCTTAGTGCGATGCCTTCGTTGGCGATCGAACTATAACGGGCGACCCGCTGCAAGGCATCACCCAGCGTCTCAGACGAAGCGGCAACATAATAAAGAAAACCAAACTCCCGAAGGTCAATCGGCTGCACAAGGTGAAATCCGAATAGATCATCTCGCACAGCGGTAGCCACAAGATTTAAAAAATTGATCTGATTGTTGGCGCCAAGTCTTAGATCAGGGTTCCTGATCTGACTAATGGTCAAATTGGCTTGTTTTAATAAGAACTTTGGATCGATTCCGCTTGCTCTGGCATGGGCATAAGCGATCCGGGTTAAAGTTCCAATAGCGTTGGGATGCCAATTACGTTTAGGATAACGCATCGTATAAAAAACCAATTTAGCCAATTGCAGACAGACGACTCAGTTAGTTTCAGCTCTCGCGTTTTTGGCGCATAATAACAGACGGCGTTGGAAAGTCGCCTGCTCAAACGGATGATGCTATGGCAGAGGGAGACATGAGTGGCGAAGAAGATCGACCGGCCGCCTGTCGAAAAAGGAAATTGCCGGTCAAAACGTCACATTAGGTTTCGTGAAGCTATGGCCTTCCTTTTTTCTCCCCCAGTTCTTCCATCCCCACGCCAGATTCAATAAGATAGAGACCTCGCGTTTGGGCGCGGCCTCGCACTTAGGAAAAGCGTGATGCGTCTGCTGGGTATTATGCTCCTGCTCGTTCTCGCTGGTTGCGCATCGGGTGATATTTTTCACCAGCAGGAAGCCACGCCCGTACCTCCGGCAACTGCAGTCGTTCCGCAGACAACTCCCCCAGCAGGTCCGCTCTCCCCAGCAGCGAGGGCGGCAGCCGGAACTGGCGCAAACGTAAGCAGTGGTGAGCTATTGGATTGTGTGACCGAGAGCTGCAAAATCAACTGTTCTCCCAAGGTGAAAAAACAATTCCAACCAAAATGGTGCGCGCGGTTTAAAGAGCCGGTTGAATAGTAATCGTAAGCTAATGAGTCCCCAAGGGACTAGTCGCGGTTCGCGTTGGATAAAGCTCACCTACCATTTTTGTTTGCAGGCTCCGCTCTCTGAGGACGACGAATGGTGCCCCAGATTGCAATGGAACCAACTACCAGAAGCCAGAAGGGAAATATGTTAAGACCCGGAACAGCTTCCGCAATCAGGCCAGGCAGGATCACCCATTTCCGGCCGAGCAAAAGGAATAGAATCAGGGCAGTGACAAGATCGATGCCCCACTGAATCGGTGGCGCAATGGTCAGCCAAAAGGATAGAGCATCCGAGATCGCGGCAACGACGAATGCCACCGCCAAGCGCTTTTTGTTGGCGGCTCCCAACCCGCCCCCCTTTAAATGGTCACAGTGAACGGCTTTGGCCTGCGCGGGTTTCGGCGCAGTGCTCGTTTGCGGCCATCCATGTCAATCAAGCACGGCGACCCATTAGCGCGTTGTAGATCACAAGCACGACGACCGAACCAACGATTGCGACAATCATGCTGTAAATGTTCAGGCCTGTAACACCTGATGCCCCGAACAAATCAAACAGAAATCCGCCTACAAGGGCGCCAACAATTCCGAGCACGATGTCGAGCCAGAAACCCTGGCCCTGCCTGTTCACAATTTTGCTTCCGATGAACCCGGCGATCAGACCAAGGATGATCCAACTGAGAATACCCATCTACGTATCTCCTTCTAAGAACTGCATTTGGCGTACATTCATTACCAGCCCAGCCCGCCGCTGGACACACCGTCACTTATGGTGATGTCTCAAATATTCACGCAGCGAGGTCGATCCACTCTCCTTTGAGTAGGGTCTTGAGCATCATGTCCTTACAGCGTCCCTTAGCAAAGCTTAAGCCGTATTCTTTGCGTAGCGTACCCATTCTCATGTTGCCGTGCCTCTTTTCGATTTTGCCGCTTTTGTCACGGTGGCGGCCGTCAAGATTACGCCGAGACTTTGCCGTAACGTTATCCTCCATAAGGTTAAATTATCAAAGCTCGCGCCCGGTTGTCCTTTTTATCACACCGATGGTGCGGATCGCCTGGCAACTGTCACCAACAAGCCTATCAATCTACGGTCGACAACGCTACCGGGAGGCGTCCCTCACTCTATGATAAATGGCTCGACCAGATTGAGTCGATCGGCGTCTAGTAGGCGCTGCAATATGAAACCGAAACGGCGGGCTCACGCTTTTGCCTTTTTACCTTGGCACTTCCAGGGTTCGGTCACTTTGCGTTACGGAATACCCTCTCAATGCCCGTAATCAAATGGCGGTCACTGCAGCGGTTCTGTATCTGAAACCTTCTGCCAAGTCTTGTCCGGGTTGAACGAGCTCATGCGTTCAGCAATCTTGGCCGTGTTGGGCCCCAGATCTTTCTGAAACACAGTGCCGGCATGGTTTACGATGAAGGTCATGACGCCCGAATTCCTGTATTCGGCAGGATAAGCGACCAGCGCAAATCCGCCGATCATCTTGCCGTGCACGACATAGTCTAGTTCACCGCCGGCGGCGCCCGGTCCCTGCTTTGTTAGGATCTTAAAGTAGTAGCCGTGGAAGGGCGTACGCCCACCGCCTACACGGTAGCCCTGCGTGGTCGCCTCGGCGACGAGTTCGCCAAGGGGGCTGGGCTCTTCACCCTGCGACGTCGGCCAATAAAGCCCATCCTTCTTTCCTGGCTGGCTGATGATGCGTTGCGCATAGGTGTTAACGCCGGCACCGGTGCGATCTTTGTCGGCATATTCGTTCTGTGCATCAACGTAGGCCAGAGAAGACTGAATTGCCTCCAGCTCGTTTTTGCCGATGCGGCGGAAGAGAATCTCGTCACGACCGGCAGCTGTGTCGAACCGCCACAATCCGTCCTTGCGGACGAGAGGGATTGGAAGCGGGAAATCGTCCTGCCCGATGACCATTATGGCTTTGTTGTCGCCCTCCATGGTGATCTGGTGCTTTGCGTCATAGGCAGCGACAAATTTCTGGCGTGTCGCAGCGTCGGCTACTTCATCACCAGACGATACGATGTCATCGCCGTCGGGACCCAGTACCGTTGCAATCGCCTTTATATCATCCGCCTTGGCCGCGCTGACCAGGGCACTGGCCGCTTCGTCGGGCGTCTTGAACGCTTGCTGGGCGCTGGCGACGGAAGCGGCCGTGCAAAGGAACGTCGCAACCGTCAATGAGACAAGAGCTCTGTTCATGGCATCCTCGGTGTCATGTCAGTGTGCAACGGGGACAGCAGCAACGGGCACCCGTGCGCCTGACGCGATCCAGTGCTCGTAGGTCTGGAACTTGACGCCGAGCTTGTCGTAGAAGACCCGCAAATACCCCTCCCGGTCACGCACAACCGCCTGTGGCATGACTGTTTGCACCTCCTGCGCCATCACACCGACATAGGCGCGATCGCTGCCGTTATAACTGAAGCGATAGTAGCCGATGCCGTTGGCGAGATGGCCAAGCAGAACGATGTCGTGCTTGAACATGATATCGGATCGCCGTCCGCGGCCACCGCCACCGCGGAAACCACCGCCGCCCCCTGCTCGTATACCGCCGCCGCCGCGGAAGCCGCCAGCCCGGCCACCCATGCTTGCACGGCCGCGCGCGGACTGCCGATTGGCTACTCGGCCGGACCCGACATTCCCAAGGGCATTGCCGCCGCCTCGTCCCCCCGATGGCCGTTGCCTCGCGCTTGGCCGTCCGCCTGAAGGTCGCTGCCCTGCGCTGGGCCGCCCGCCCGAGGGCCTCTGCCCTGCGCTGGGCCGCCCCCCCGCGGGCCGTTGCCCTGCGCCAGGTCTCTGTCCCGCGCCGGGTCGCTGGCCGCCGCCAGGCCTGAGGACCTGTTGGCCACCGCGCCCACGGAAATCCATCCGGTTCTGAGCGCCGTTACGAATATTGTTGTTGCCAAACCGCTGCTGCACACGCGGATTGTTGTATCTCACCCCTTGGCGATGTGCGGCATTGTGCTGCCAGTTGTTTCCGATGTTGTTGATGTTAACCGGCCGGTTGACGTTGATGTTGTTGTTGTTCCAATTGAAACCTCCGCCCCAAAAATTCCCGCCCGACGCCCAGCGTCCGAGAGCGTAGCCGGCGCCAAACGCAAGACCTGTCGCGATGAGTCCACCGGCGATGTATCCGGGGTACCCGAAATAGTATGGTGGATACGCCGGATAAGGCCATCCTCCGTATACAACGTTAGGATTGTAATACGGCACGTAGAGCGTGCTGGGGTCCGTTGGTTCAATAGCGATAACTTGTCTGCCCTGATTTTGTGTCTTTGTGATCTTCTGTTGCTTCGTAGACGTCAACTTATTGTTGGCATCGGCCCTTGCACGGAGGCGCTGGATGGCATCCATCACATCCGGCTGTTGAGCAAGAACCGCATCGCCGAGCTTCTGGGTCCAATCAATCTTTGTGCTCATCATTGAGAGAACATCTGGGGTGGCAACCAATGATTTGACGCTGTCATCCCAAGTCTGCTTGTCCACCGCCGCCTTTAGTTCATCGCCCTTGAGGTTCTTATTCTCTTTCGCCCAGCGATCGGCCACCACGACCTCCAGCGGATAAGTCGATGCCATAAGAACCAAAGAGAGAAGGTTGTCGGGATATAGCGCTATGGGCGCAACGAGAGCATCGAGCTCTTCTGGTTTGAGTAGTTGTTCAGCAGGCGGGGCGGCAGCAGGAGCAGACGGGGCGGCAGGAGGAGCCTGATTTTGCGCCAAGGCGGTAAATGGAATCAACATAATCAAGCAAAGAAACACCACCGTTGCGACCCGGTGTAAAGCCATCCGCACCTCCCATTCACGTGCAACGATTAAATTGGGTCAACATCAATATAGAATTCTTTTTATATCAAAAGACAGCGACGTATTTCTAGGGCTGGGCGTTAGTGCAAATCGATCATCGCGGAGGCAATGGTCTCCAGTAGTGCGACCAAGTCGTCGTCGTCGGGATCGCCATTTTCGAGAATAAATTTTATTAACGTCCTGGCGCCGATCCGCGTTTTCGGAACCGTATTGAATAGCGCGTGCGTAGCGGCGTCGCAGGCGTCCGCAAGTGGCCGAATTTGCTTTTTCCACGCAGTGTGCGCCGCTCTGTCTCGCAAACTAGGTTCGCTAGTCGCGAGGATTGAGAATTGGAAATCCGCCAGCAGAAAGCGTTCAATTGCCCTAAAAACTGGGTCATCGGGCGCCGGCTCTGCGATTGCCTGCAAGGACGCGCGGCGCTCCGCGTAATTGGATCGAATTGCATGGACAAGTTCGCCATGATCTGGCAGCCGCCGAGCCAAATCGGCCCGCCCGGGAAATTGGATCACCGTCATGATGGCTTCCCCCTGGCCCCCTTTCTATTAATGCACGCAAGTGATTTCTCCGCAATCTCGCCCGCCCCGTAAAATCGAAATTCTTTGTCAGGTACTCTCGTGCCAACAAACCCGGCCCCATTAACCAAGCAGGCTTCGGCTCAAATTCCTCGATGCCGTTGCGCAAATTGGACATCGCGGGCGCCGCCTTTGCTGCTACGACTAGCTCAACAAATTTATTGGCAAAGAATAACAAATAAATGGCATGCGGGCACAAGCCGCGCCCGATAAAGGTCTGCTTTTGGCTTAAAAAAAGCCCTGCCCGTCACGCCCATAGCGGCTCTCTCCAACAAATGGAAGGAAGCCGTTATCGTGAAACGAACACGTGTGACCCTTGTTGCCGCTTTTTGCTTTTCAATCGTTTTCATTGGCGCGTTGTCCGTCGCCAAAGCCCAATCTGGAATTGCCTCAATTTATTCCGGAGGTCGAACCGCAAATGGCGAGAGAGCCGATGCGAACGGCATGACAGCTGCGCACAAAACTCTTCCATTTGGAACGCTGGTGCGCGTCACTCATCAGCGCAGTGGCCGCTCGGTAATCGTGCGAATTAACGACCGCGGTCCATTCGTGGCTGGTCGGGTCATTGACGTGACGCCAGCGGCAGCCCGTGTATTGGGCTTCTCAGGTTTGGCACCCGTGACGCTTGATATCATCGGTCGCCACGGCTGAAGGAGAAAATTCCTGTGACATCCGCGAGAGTTAAAGGGAGAAGCGAGCTGCAGCTGGAGTTGCCGAAGTCGTGATACGAGTCCGTCATATTGAAATGATATGATCTACGAACAATCCCCGAGGACGTTTCAATTAGGGGGGACGGCCCATGACGGTACAGAGTAATCAAAGCCGCCATCCTGATCTTTTTCATGACATGACGGGTCAACTGACTCTTATAGGTGCGGCGGCAATCGTGCTGCTTTTCTTCGCGTGGACTTATATCGACTAACGAACCGCGTTAAGCGACCCGCGAGTGTTAGGCCTATGCAGCAAGGCAGGCATGCCTTATGCACATACCATAGAGAATCAGGCACTTGGCAAGACGCGCTGCATCAGATTACCGCAAAGACTTTTTGGACGGGTTGCATAGCGGGGACGTATAAAATCATAATTGGGTCGGCGGTAAGATCCAAACAGGGGCCAACATATGAAATCGTTAGTTGCGTGGTCGCTCGTTTTGAGCGCGTGTTGCATTGCGTTCACTGTCCCAACGCAACCGGTGAATGCCGCGGGATGGAGTTCAGTCCATAAGTACGTAAAGCCATCTGGCAAATGCGCAGGACATGAGCTTCTGGCGAGTTCATATTCGTCTGGAAGGCGCACTTCTAGTGGCGAAAGATTTGATCCGAATGGCAACACTGCAGCGGCGCGCAGTTGGCCTATCGGGACGACACTGACGGTAACAAATCCTCATAATGGCCGTTCCGTAACTGTCAGGATAAATGACAGGGGACCTTGGGGGATCGCTTATCGGATGGGCGCCCGACTTGATCTTGCGCGGGGCGCTGCTCAACGAATTGGAATGCATGGTTCGCAATACGTTTGCATCGCATAGTGGAGATCGTTGATGCGTTGAAGCGAGCCGATGCACAACAGGCGATGGGGGAAGCGGGAATCTACCATTCACCCAATTGCTGTCTTGTCCGGGCATGCACGGTAGATTTGCCAGGATTTAGGTTATTCATTGGAGTACCATAATTTGGGTTGCGACAAGATGCACCTTAGCTAGCGAGAAAATATTTGGAACGCGGTAAAAATTGTTCCAAGCAATAACAAGAGAATAATTATCTGCTCTAAACGCGTTGACCGCTCTGTGTTGATGATGTCGGCCAAAGCCTTACCTGTATCCGAAATCACTTGGAGCTTACGAGATAAAAGGTCGGCGCGTTCCTTCAATTCATATTCATCTTCGACCCGATTATAGAAACGCTCGAGGTCTGGTCGCTCCCACAGCACGTCAGGCTTTTCTGCTACGGCTACAAGGCCAGAGACCCGGTGCTGAACTAGCAATGCATTCCCAATGTGTTTCAAGATCGTTCGACGACCTCCCGGAGTACGGCCGTGCTCTGCCAACTCCCGCGCAAGTGGCTCGATGACGTCGAAGACGGCGCTAACGTTTCGCTCATCGTGCGCCAGTATCAAATTTGTTGCCATTGCATCAGCGACAATCAGAACGTGCTCCGGCGTTAACTTCCTGAGCAAGATTTTTCCGTCGGGAGTGATTTGCTCGTCCTTATCTGGCGCGATCTCAATTTGAGCCGAATCCCCCTCGCGACGCGAGAACGCACCAGTAATACGTCCATCAAGACGACGTACAATTTCGTCCTCTTCTAGAGGTGACATGCCGAAGAGAACCACAACACCATAACGAAAAAGTACCGCGTAGCCATCGTGCGCGGCACGAAAAGCTAAAGGTGTGGTTGAAAGTACATCCTTCCGTTCCAGACCGGCTGTATTAATCCGATAGCCAAGTAAGAGCGCTCTGGCAGTGACAAGACGTCTTTCTTGACCGACTATTTCGCTCATAAAAAATCCTATGTGGATGCATGCTGCATCCTTATCTGATGCCGAATGAAATAATCCTAACGGTCATAGAAGTCACGACCGTTCGAGATTTCCGGTTGACGAGTTCGCTGTCGAGGCTCAATCATTCTAGAACGGGCAGCAAAGGCCAAGCTTTTTCTCCTTCGGCATCAACCTCGCCGGGTCAACGAACTGAACAAGGCACGCGCGTTGTTCTGGGTCAATGCAGATCATGGGGCAGTAGCAGAAACGAAGGTGCGACACCGCGGCTAAGATGCGCGAAATTGCGGAAACATTGATTTCAGCGGGTTTCGTTGCATTCAGCGAGTAAGCGAACATACTTTAGCTCTGCACGCAGAAGTCCCCATTTCCAGAAAACGGTATTTTGCGCCCTAGCGGTATGGAGCGCGCGTCGTCATATGAGTGACGAACAAAAGTGACCATATGAGCGATCCGATTTCTGAGATACTCGAGCAGACCTGGATGGGCGCCCGGGCGCTGCTGGAATTCGGCAGCCATCTC
>Ga0207744_1000136_pt1 | contig 13373 bp, 14 predicted proteins | sample LuqExpMetageno56_FD_187814 | JGI IMG/M metagenome (GOLD analysis project Ga0207744, IMG submission 187814) | Tropical forest soil microbial communities from Luquillo Experimental Forest, Puerto Rico - Sample 56 (SPAdes) | ecosystem: Environmental > Terrestrial > Soil > Tropical forest ... | reverse complement strand
GGGTGCTTTCACGCAGAGTCGGTTGAGGCAAATGATTTTCGGGGGAGCAACCCAACATGTGATGGGCAATGCGACCCTGCCGGTTCTGCTGGCACATTAAGCGCACGGCAGCAGTTAACAGAACCCGACTTCGGAACTCAGGCTCTGACACTGTTTGGGTAGTCTCACATGGTGTGTTAGCTCTGATGTTATCCCAGCCCATGAAGTGCTAGGCTGCCCTAGCCTAGCTGCGCTGCGCGAAGGGTCGGTGTACCAACGGTCGGGATTGAAGCGCCATGAACGCGAAACTTCGAGTGGCAGCCAAACAATCGAATTATCAGGTCAAACGCGTAGAGCCCGTGATGGTAGGCCGCGACATGCAGGCGCGGCTCTTCACACTCGCGCCGCGCGATGTAATCCCCTGGCATCAGCACAGGGAGTGCGCTGACTACTATTTTGTTCTTGAGGGCGCGTTGACTGTTATGACACGCAAGCTTAAGCGCGACAAAACGATACGAGCGGGCGCAAGCTATCGAATCGGCCCGCATATGCCCCATCGGATAAGCAACCGCTCCGATGCGGATTGTCGATTTTTGCTCCTCCAAGGCATCGGGAAGCGCGATTGGATTCGCAGCGAGAACTGATGATAATCCGTTTGGAGCGGAAGCTCGGATTCCACGGAGTTCATAGATTTGACATTCATTTCGTTAGCGGCACCATCGACAGCTTTTGGTCGGTGGCCGGAATATAGGCTTCCGGCAAACCGAGCTCCTTACGCACGATATTGGTACCGCGGGTGAGCGCCACCATCTTGTAGAAGGCGTGCATGCGACTCATTGATTGTCGGCCAAAGCCGCAGTCGCTGGTAAGGATCAGCCGCTCCGGTTCAATGTAATTAAGCGCGCGGCGAATGAGATCAGCGATCTCCTCCGGCCGTTCGATCTGCAAAGTGCGGTGACTAATGACGCCGAGCGCGATCTTCTTGTTTTTGGAAATCATCTTGCCGAAATGCTCGAGGTCCATGCCGCGGTTAAACGCGCCTTCAACCGTGATCACGTCGACGTCGAGCTGATCGAAATAGGGCAACGCCACCTTGTACGACTGGTCCTTGCTGGCGACCCGCTGCGCCGCCGGCGAGCCCCAGCAGGTGTGGCACCACACTTCGCACTTGTTGCGCAGCCCCTTTACTTCGATGTTGAACGCCTCAACCCATTGCTCTGGCATAATTTTTTGATTTGGATCATTGACCATTTGATGGATAGCCGGCTCCTCAATCTGCACAATCGGCGCACCGGCGTTGATAAGCGCGTGATATTCCTTGTTGAGCACCGCCGACAAATCCATCAGCAGATCGAGTCGGTCCTTGTAGTGCTGGTTTGTCAGCATCAGCGCCAAGATCTGAGCCGAGATGGAGCCGATCTTCACCGGCCGATCGGTCATCGGCGCGATCGCCTTGTAGGCGCGGTCGAGTTGGAGATTAGCGGCCCCGATCTTGCCGATTACCGGCGGTGTCATGCGCGTTTCGATCACTTCCCACATCAGGTCGCCCGGCCCCTTGTCGGCCATGAAGTTTGCCGGAGGCACCTGCACTTGCGGCATACCAATGCCGGTGATGCGCTCGGTGACGTAGCTTACCCAGGCGCGGCCGGCGATGTCGTCGTCCAACCTAGTGTCGCCGTCGACGAAAATGTCGATGCCGGCGCGATGCTGCGCGGCCACGTGGCAGGCCAGGCAGTCGAAGTGTTGTTCCCGATAGGCTAGGCGCGAAAAGCCCTGCGCTAGCAGGATCCCGCGCAGGTTCTCGGTGTACCAACTGGGGCGCGGCAGTGCGCCGGTCGTGGTGGTGAGAAGGGCTTTATCCTTCGTAACAGTGAACATTCAACCGTTTCCCAATTTGTCGGCGAAAAAACCGCGCAGCTTAGTTGATGAGAATTGCTGCGCGCCCAATGACCTCGCCGCGCTCGACGCGCGCATGCACCGCCTCGGCGTCTGTCCATGGCCGGATATCGCTGACCCAAGGCCAGACTTCGCCGCGGGCAACGAGATCAAACGTCTCGAGAACTTCGCGGCGTGTGACGTAGCGGCTGCCAAGCAAGGACTGCTCCTTATAAAGCATATCGAACGACGACACGTTGAATGACTGACCGGCGCCGCCCAACGTCACCAGCCGGCCGCGTTTTCCTAGCGCCTTAGCCGCCGCCTCGAGAGTCGAGGTGACGGAAACGTAATCAATCGCAACATCGACGCCCCGCCCGTTGGTCAGATCGAGCAAAGCTTCGGCCGCCTTTCCGTCAGAGGCATCAACCACCTCGTCGGCACCCGCCTTGCGGCACGCGTCAAACTTGGCGGCGGCGACGTCAACGGCGATCACCTTGGCGTGCGCCCACTTTGCCATCATCAATTGATGGATACCGATGCCGCCGCCCGCGCCGAAGACCGCGATGATCTCCCCGGGCCTGACCTGCGCCCGGTTGAGCACCTTGTAAGGCGTCGCGAGTGCATCAGTGACGACGCCAATGTGAGCTGGATGCATTTTGTAGTCGAGCCCCGGTGGCAGCTTGAGGAAAACATGGGCCGGAAGCTTGATGTACTCGGCATAGCCGCCGTCGCAGCTCATCCCGACCATTCCGCGTCCGCCGCCCGCATTCTCACACAACGGTTCCAGATTACTCAGGCACCAGCGGCAATGCCCACAATTTATATAAGAGTAAGCGGTGACTCCATCGCCGACAGAGACGTTCCTAACGCCAGCGCCGATCTCGACGATCTCAGCGGCAATCTCGTGTCCAATGATTCGTGGAAACTCAACCGGCAGGCGCCCGGCTTTGACATGCTGGATAGTCAAACCAGAGCCGCAAGCAAATACACGAGCGACCGCCTCTCCCACCCCGGCAACAGGATCCGGAACGTTTGTCATCTCAAAAGACGCATTCGGCCCATTCAGAACCAATGCTTTCATGCTCAATACTCCCCTTGCATTAGGATCAGGCCGCAAACATGAAGTTCGCAGCTTTCAGGAGCAGGGTGTGGTTCACGCCATCCGAATGCAGATAGGCTGCCGCGTCCCGCACTAGCTTCTCCACCCCAACCTCTTTCATGTATCCGTGACCACCGTGGATCTCGAGACACCAGGTGGCGATCTGCCATGCCGCCTTTGCTGCCATCACCTTGGGCAACGCACCTAAAGCTTTGTCCCAGCCGTACTGCGGCCGAACTGCAAGCCAACAGACGCGATGGATGTAAGATCGCGAAGCTTCGATCAGCATGTGCATTTCGGCGAGCTGGGAGCGGATGCCATCGTGCTCGATCAGCGGTTTACCGCCCTGGATGCGGATCTTCGCCCAATCGACGGCTTTCCGGTGCAATGCCACTGCAGCGCCCAAAATGGTGGCGCCGCCGTAGGCGTTCGACCACGGCATGAACTTGCCCAGTTCGGCGAAGCCGTCGCCAACCTTCCCGACCACATTCTCGTCCGGGATGAAGCAATCGTCGAAAATCATCTCCGCATTGTTCGCCAAGCGTTCGCCCATCTTGTCGTGCACGCGGCCGATGCTGAAGCCGGGGCGCCCACGCTCGACCAGGAAGCAGGTAGAGCCTTGCGTCATCGACTTGTCCTTTTCGGTTTGGGCGAAGAACAGGAAGAAGCTCGCCCGGTTGGCATTGGAAATGAAATGTTTCATTCCATTGACGATCCAGCCGCCCTTTGCTTTCACAGCGACAGTGCGGAACGGCACTGGGAACGGCACCAGGTAGTTTGACGCGTTATCGGGCTCGGTGATCCCAATCGCGAGCATGCCGCGGGAGTCTTCGGCAAATTTCGGCAGAACGCGGTCTTTCTGTTCTTCATTAAGCCCGCTCTGAAATATCTGCGCGAGCTTCATGGTCTGACCCAAAGTTACGCCGACGCCCAGGTCACCCTTGCTCAATTCCTCGATAACCATGGCCGTGGTCAGCGGATCAGCGCCCAAACCGCCCCATTTCTCTCCGAGAGTCATGGTGCGAATGCCAAGCGCGTGCGCTTTCTCGACGATCTCCCAGGAATAGCATTTTGCTGGGTCCTGTTCGGCGTCGAGTGATGCCGCGCGCGGAATCACTTCCTCTTCAACAAAGCGCCTCACGGTCTCCAGAATGGCGCGCTGGTGTTCGGTCGGGACGTAAAGGTATTCCATGGGTCTTTCCTACAAATCGGCAGCCGTGGTCAGAGAAACATGAAATTGGCTGCCTTGAGGAACAGTGTTCGGTTGACACCATCCGAGTGCAGAAATGCTGCGGCATCGCGCACGAGCTTCTCTACCCCAACCTCTTTCATGTATCCGTGGCCGCCGTGGATCTCGAGACACCAGGTCGCGATCTTCCACGCCACCTGCGATGCCATCGCCTTGGGAAGTACACCGAGCGTCTTGTCCCATCCGTGCTCCTGGTGGTCGGCCAGCCAGCACGCACGATGGATGTACGAACGTGAGGCATCGATGAGCATGCGCATCTCCGCTAACTGTGCACGAATACCGTCATGCTCGATCAGCGGCTTGCCGCCCTGGACACGCACTTTCGCCCAATCGACCGCCTTCTGATATAAAGCGATGGCAACGCCAAGGATGGTGGCGCCGGCATATGCGTTGGACTGCGGAAAGAAATTAGCCAACACGCTGAAGCCTTCCCCAACTTTGCCGACGACATTTTCATCTGGGACGAAGCAATCCTCGAAAATAAGTTCGGCGTTGTTGGCAAGCCGCTCGCCCATCTTGTCGTGCACACGCCCAATGGTGAACCCTGGTCGATCTCTTTCGACCAAGAAACACGTGCTGCCTTCGACCAGCGGCTTGCCCTTTTCCGTCTGCACGAACAAAAGGTAAAAACTGGAGCGGTTTCCGTTCGAGATAAAGTGTTTCATGCCATTGACGATCCAGCCGCCCTTAGTCTTCTCGCCGTTGGTTCGGAACGGCGTTGGATAGGGCAAGAAATAATTAGAGGCGTTATCGGGCTCAGTAATGCCGATCGCCAGCATTCCGCGCGGGTCTTTGGCGAACGCAGGCATCACCCGCATTTGTTGTTCGGCGTTGAGTGCCTTTTGCATAATCTGCGCAATCTTCAGGGTTTGCGCGAAAATGACTGAAACGCCGATATCCCCTATCCCAAGCTCCTCGATAACCATCGCCGTGGTGAGAGAATCCGTACCGAGGCCGCCCCATTTCTCGTCAAGTGTCATGGTGCGGATGCCGACCGCATTTGCCTTCTCAACAATCTCCCAGGAAAAACTCTTTGCTGGGTCTTGTTGAGCGTCGAGCGCAGCTGCCCGCGGCTGAACCTCGGCTTCTACAAACCGTTTGACGGTCTCAAGGATGAGACGCTGATTTTCAGTGTGAATGAAGATGTCTTGCATGTTCCCCTTCCTGATTCCCCTTCCTGACAACTGGTAAAGTTCATATACCCAGATAGCCGGACTTGATCTGCTCGTTGGCCCTGAGCTCGTCTGGCGTCGAGGAATAGACCACCTGGCCCTTGCTCATCACGTGCACGTAATCGACCAGCTTGAGGGCGAGGTGCGCGCTCTGCTCGACCAGCAGGATGGACAGGCCTTCCTTCTTCAGCGTGCCGATCGCCTCCCACAGACCCTGGATGATGATCGGAGCGAGCCCTTCAGAAGGCTCGTCCATGATCAGACAGTCCGGATTGGTCATCAGGGCGCGGCCGATCGCCAGCATCTGCTGCTCGCCGCCCGACAGCGTCTTGGCGCGCTGAGTCCGGCGCTCGAGCAGGCGAGGGAACAGCTTGTAGACGCGGTCGAGATTCCACTTGTGCCGGTCGGGATTGCGTTCGGCAACCAGCAGGTTCTCCTCAACGCCGAGCGTGGGAAAAACGCGGCGGCCCTGCGGTACCAGACCCATGCCGCTTCGCACGGTTTCGAAGGATTGTTTGCCGGTGATGTCGTCGCCTTTGAAGAAAATCTTGCCGCGGCGCGGCGGATTGAAGCCAACGATCGAGTTGACCAGCGTCGTCTTGCCGACCCCGTTCCTGCCCAAGAGCCCCAGGATCTGCCCCTGCTCCAGCTGCAGCGACAGTCCCTGCAGGACGTAGGCGTCCCCGTAATAGGTATGGATGTCCTGGACTTCGAGGATCGCCATGGCTTCAGTCGGTCCCCAGGTAGATTTCTTGTACTCGGCTGCTTTTCTTGATGTCCGCGGGCGTTCCCGTTTCCAGAACCTGGCCGAAATGCAGCACCGAGATTTCGTCGGCGACGTCGAACACCACGTCCATGTCGTGCTCGATCAGCAAGATGGCGAGCTTTGAGTCGAGTTTCATCAGAAATTCGGTCATCTCGGTGGATTCGCCCGAGGACAGGCCGGCGGCTGGCTCGTCAAGAAGCAGAATCTTCGGGTCACTGGCGAGCCCAAGAACGATCTCGAGCTGGCGCTGCTCGCCGTGCGAAAGATTGCTAACCTCGACGTCCTTGCGGTCGAGAAAACCCACTTGTTCGAGCAGATGATTGGCCTTCTCGTAAACGTCCTTGTAAGAGGATAGGAAGCGCCACATCACGAATTTGGTCGACCGCAGGCCCTTGATCGCCAGAAGGACGTTCTCGAGCACGGTTAGGCGCGGGAACAGGCTGGTGACCTGGAAGGTGCGCGCCATGCCCATTGCGGTGCGCCGATGGCTTGGCCAATTGGTCACGTCTTGGCCGAACAGCAGCACTTGTCCCGAGGTCACCGGATAGATGCCGGTGATCAGATTGAACAGCGTGGTCTTACCGGCGCCGTTCGGTCCGATGATGGCCTTGCGGTCGCCCGGCATGATGCGCAACGAGACACTGCGCGTCGCCTGCAGGCCGCCGAAGCTCTTGCACAGGTCCTTCAGTTCGAGAACTGCAACCTCGCCGCCGTTCGCTTCCACCGGGCTCACGTGCAAATCCTGATCCAAGAAGAAAGGCCGGGGTCGCTAAGCTCCGGCCGGTGATCGTTATTCGCAGTACTTGCAGGGCGGAAAGTCGCGGTCATAGACCGGCTGCGCCAGGAACTTTTCCTTCCCGTAGGTCCAGAATTGGCTGACATGCGGGTAGGTCTTGATCACGGTGTTCCAGAGCTCGTCCTTGTCGTAGCCAAACATCTTCTTCTTCTCGACCTTCTTGATGTAGACGTTTTCGACGGGATTACGATTTTCGTCGAGCTCGACCGGACCGCGCGGCGCATCGAGCTTGATGCTCTGCATGATCTTGATGAACTGCTCCGGTCCGGGATATTTGCCGCCCGCCCTCTGGATCGCCTGGTCGATCCACATGGCGGTCGAGTAGTTGTTCTCCGAGTAATAGCCCGGTACCTTGCCATATTTGGAGCGATAGGCCTTGACGAAGGTCTGATTGCCAGGGGTGTCAATCGCGGCGCTGTAGTGCAACGCCGACACGTCCCCGATGACTTCGTTGCCCATGAACGGCAGCACGAACTCGTCATAGCTCACGCCGCTCCCGAGGATCGGCTTACTGTTGCCGGCAGCACGTAGTTGCTTCGGAAACTGCAAGGCCATCGGGCCCACCATCGTCGTGAAGATGATGTCGGTGTCAGCCTTGATGGTCGGGATGTATGGCCCAAAGTCCTTGGTGCCAAGCGGCGGCCAGATCTTCTGGATCACCTTTCCGCCGCAGTCCTCGAACGCCTTCTGGAACCCGCCAACCGTCTCATAGCCAAACGCATAGTCGGCAGCGATGACGACCGCCTTCTTGTATCCCTGATCGCAGGCCCACTGTCCGAGCGCATGATGTGGCTGTGACGAGGTCCAACTGGTGCGCAGGAAATAGGGATACTTACCGAGCTGACGCTGCGTCAGGTCGTCGGCCGACGAGACCGAGGAAATGTAGAGGGTCTTTTCTGCGGTGCTCACCGGCGCCACCGCATAGCCAGTGGAAGCAAGCAGGCCGCCGATGAACATGTGTACCTTGTCTTGCAGGATCAGCTTCTTAACCTTGGTAACGCCGGCATCGGGCTTGCCCTGGTCATCCTCGACGATGAACTTGACGTCCATGCCGCCTAGCTTGTTGTTGTGCTCGGCGAGATAAAGCTGAAAGCCGTCGACCATGTCCTTGCCGACCTGGGCGAAAATGCCGGTCACCGGCGCGATATAGCCGATGCGCAACTCTTCCGCGCCGGCCGGCGCAGCGGCGGCGACACCGACCCCTAGACAGCCAGCGAACAGAATTTTTTGTAGCTTACCTAACATTGCCGTCCTCCCTTGTTGTCTTCCCAAATTGATCAGGAAGGCTTTGTTGCCAATTTCTTCGCGCCTTCTTTCTTGCCTTGCGATGCGAATCGCTGCCGCAGGCGCGACGGGATGCCCATCAGCCCCATCGGCAGGTAGAGAATTGTCAGCACGTAGACGGCCCCCAGCACGTATTGCCACCACGGCACCAACGTTGAGAGATATTCGCGCAAGCCGAACACGATGCCGGTGCCGATGGTGGCGCCGACTAGCGTGCCGGCTCCACCGAGCACGACCATCAGCAGCGAATCGACCGAGGTGGTCAGCACCACGGTTTCCGGGCTGACGTGGCCGTTGGTGTGCGCCCACAGCACACCGGCGAGGCCGCCGAAGCCGCCGGCGATGACAAAGATGATGTATTTGTGAAGCCAGGTGTTGTAACCGAGAATTTGCATACGCAATTCGCGCTCGCGGATGCCGGCGAGGCTCTGCCCGAACGGCGAGCGCACCAGCACGTACATCATCAGCATCGACCCCGCCAAGAAGGCCAACACCAGATAGAAGAAGGTGACCTCGTTGCCGAGATCGAGGCCGAAACTCGGCCGGCCCGTCATGTTGATGCCGTTGTCGCCGCCGGTGAGCGAATTCCAGCGATAGGCCAAACCCCACACGCACTGTCCGAGCGCCAGCGTGATCATCAGGAAATAGACGCCGCCGGCGCGGATCGCGAACAGTCCGAACAGCGCCGCCAGCGCCGCGCCGACCAGGATGCCGAGCGGCACGACCAGCCAGAAATCCCAGCCGAGGCCTACATGAAACTTGGTCGCCAGCACGGCGGTGAGATAGGCGCCGACGCCGAAATAGGCGGCCTGGCCCATCGACGACAGGCCAGTATAGCCGAGCAAGAGGTCGACGCTCATCGCCAGTATGGCGAATGTCATCGCGCGCGTGGCGAGCAGCACGACGAAGGAGCCCGAATACGGAACAATATAGGCGAAGGCTGCCAGGATGGCGGTGACAATCGCGATTTTTCGTTGCTGGCTTGCCATCACGCGCTCATTCGCGGCCGAACAAGCCGGTCGGCTTGACCGCGAGGATCAAAACCATCGGCGCGTAAAGCGTGAAGTAGGAAACTTCCGGAAACAGCGCTTTGCCGAAATTGTCAGCGAGACCGACGGCGAGCGCGCCGATCGCGGCGCCGCCGAGCGAGCCCATGCCGCCGATGATGACCACCGCGAAGGCGAGCGGCAGCATTTCGAAATCGAGCCCGGGATAGATACCGAGAAACGCGCCGCCGATCACACCGCCGAGCGCGGCAAGGAAGGCGCCGAGCGCGAAGATGAACATCGAGATGAGATTAGTGTCGATGCCAACGCCGCGCGCCATCTGCGCGTCGTCGACCGTTGCGCGCACCGCGGCGCCCATCCGCGTCTTTTCCATGATCAGCCACAGCACGATGCCGATCGCCGCCGCCATGCCGATCATAAACACGCGATAAAGCGGCAAATAGATGCCGCCGACAACGATGCTCTCCGTCAGGTAGCTCGGCGGATTGATATCCATGTTGTTGCCGCCCCAGATGTCGAGCGCGCCCTGCTGAAACAGAAAGGCGAAGCCGACGGTGAGCAGCACTTGCCGAAGCGGTTCAGATCCAAGCGGCCGCAAAAAAATGCGCTCCATCGCCATGCCAATCAGGGCGACGGCGAGCGCGGCAACTGGCAGCGACAGCGCCCAAGAGGTGCTGGCGGAAATCACCGACAGCGCGATGTAGCCGCCCCACAAGAAATAGGCGCCATGGGAGAGATTGACGATCCGCATGACGCCGAAGATCAACGACAGGCCGCTGCCCACAAGGAAGAGCAGCGCGCCGTAGGATACACCGTTGAAGGCTTGGACGATCCAGAATTGTGTATTCATTCCCCCTCTCGTCCTTCTGTTGATCCGAAGGTTGGGGGAAGCTTACCTGAGGTTCACGGGTAGTGAAGCCCCAAAAATGATCGCCGGAGATCGACGCCGGCTATTTGCGGTGCTTCTTACCCGCCGCCTGTTTTTTTGCTGGAAGGTAGCAGCAGATAGTTCGCCTTCGAACCGCCGAAATGCAGGGTGGTAGTGCCGTTGAATATGGCGGGCGGCCGGTCGCGCGGACCGTCGTGCAGGAAAGCCGTACGTGGAGCGATGCGTAAATGCACAGAATGGGTCAGCGTTTGCGCTTGAATTTCGCTTGTTGCTCCAGCACGGCGCACACCGCGGCGGTGTCTTTGCGACCGAGACCGGTCTTCATCGCCTTCAGATAGATTGGCTTGCTGGCGTCAAACATCGGCGTTCGCACTCCGATCTTCCGCGCAAAGTTGCCGATTACCCTCATATCCTTGTCCCACACGTCGATCTTCATAGTGACGTCGTCATAACTGCCCTTCACCATCATCGGTGCGCGCAGTTCGAACACGCGGGAGTTGCCGGCACCCGGCGTGATCAGGCCGTAGATCAGCTTCGGCGGTAAACCGGCCTTCATGCCCAGCACCATGGCTTCGGCAGAAGCCACATTGTTGATGGCGACCAAGAGGTTAGCCACGTATTTTATTTTGCTGCCATTGCCGAAGGCGCCGACGTTAAAGGCGCGGCGGCCGAAATCATTGAAGAGCGGAGTCAGTCGCTTAATCTGGCGCGCATTGCCGCTGGCGTAGAAGATCAAATCTTTCTCCTTGGCCTGCGATCCGGTGCCGCTGACCGGCGTGTCGAGCATCTGGTGGTTGGCTTTCTCCAACACACGTGCCGCCTTTTCCTTGTCGGTGATTGCGAAGGTGCTCATTTCCACGACGAGCTTGCGCGGCAGTTTAGCGGCGACGAACTTGCGCACTATGTCCATCAGTGCCTGCGGCTTGGGAAGGCTCGTCAGAATGACCGGCGCTGCGGCCGCCACTTCCGCCGCATTGCGAGCAATTTTCACGCCGGCGCGCTGAGCTTCGCGGCGGCGCGCGGCGCTGATGTCGTAGCCGGTCACGTGCCAGCCGGCGGCGGCCAGATTTTTCGCAAATGCCCCACCCATGATGCCAAGGCCGACAATGCCCACCTTGCCTTTCGTTTTCTTCTCCATTGCCATTCGAAGTCCCCCAGCCCGTTGTTATTCTATTTTAGAAAACGCCCACTTCTCTTAGGGGGCGGGGACGAACGTGTCGAGTGGGCAAAGGTTGTGTGGCGGCTTTCATGTTGCGGCATGATCGCCTATCGTCGCGCCAAAAGTCTACGGGAGGCATTATGCAAATCGGATTAGCGGGAGCTGGTGCCATGGGTAGCGCGATAGCGGCGCGGCTCATGGAGGTCGGCCACCAAGTCACCGTGTGGAATCGCACCGCTGAAAAAACCAAGCCGATGGTCGATGCCGGCGCCAAGGTCGCAGCCACGCCCGCGGATCTGACCAACGGCTGCGAGGCGGTCATCACGATGCTCACCGGCGCTGCCGCGATCGACGCGGTCTACAACGGGCCGTCCGGGCTGCTGTCCGGTAATCCCAAGGGGAAACTGTTCATTGAGATGAGCACCGTGGCGCCCAAGGTCGAGACCGATCTTGCCCCCAAAGCGCGGGCTAAGGGCGCGGCGCTGGTGGAATGTCCTGTGGGGGGCTCAACGGCGCCAGCGCGTAAAGGACAGTTGCTCGGATTAATGGGGGCGGAGCCAGCCGATGCTGCGCGCGCGAGACCAATCCTCGAGCAGCTTTGCCGCAAGGTCGAGCATTGCGGACGGGTCGGCGCCGGCTCGGCGATGAAGCTCGCGATCAATCTGCCGCTGTTGGTGGCGTGGCAGGCCTATGGCGAGGCCTTCGCGATTGCCCGCCAGGTCGGCTGGGAGCCCAAACGGCTGCTCGATCTGTTTGTGGAAAGCAACGGCGCCAACAAGGCATTCGCCATGCGCGCCGGCATGATTGTGTCAATGCTCGAAAGCCGCGATCCCGGACCGACGACCTTCAGCATCGCCAACGGCGTCAAGGATCTGCGCACCATAATCGAGACGGGGGAGGCCGCCGGCGCTGACATGCGCGTCACCAAGGCCGCGCTTACCGGTTTCGAGGAGGCGACCAAGAACGGCTTCGGCGGCGACGACGGCGCGCGCATGGCGGTCTATTGGTCGTCGCAGCGCAAGAAATCTTAGTCGCGTAAGGAGTCGTCAATGTCTGTGACGCTTGCGCAAGCTTCTACCATAGTCGATGCCGCGCTGAGGAAGGCGCGCGAATTCAAGCAAATGCCGCAAACCGCGCACGATGATGGAGCGCGTGGCGCAAAACCTGAATTTTCTCATCGGCATCGTGGGGGCGAGCAGCGGGCGGCTGGTGCCAAATCCGGACGGCGTGCTGATCACGACGTAGGTGACGCGGTGCTCGGCGGAGCCGGCATCGAGGCGGCCGCATTGAAGACCGATTCAGATAGGTCAAAGAAGTAGAGGCGTTGCCATGAAACTGTTTTCGTTCTGGCGTTCACTCGCGACGTTCCGCGTGCGCATCGCGCTCAATCTCAAGGGCATCACGCCGGACGAGGTGATCGACGTTAATTTAATGCAGGGTAAACAACGTCAAGAGGCGTTCCGCAAGATCAATCCGATGATGGCGCTGCCGGCGCTGATCGAGGATGACGGCACTGTGCTGTTCGAGTCGCTCGCCATCCTTGAATATCTTGATGAGACCCACCCCAATCCCCCGCTGTTGCCGAAGGATGCGAAGGCGCGTGCGCGCGTGCGTGGCTTGGCGCAGATCATCGCCTGCGACACGCATCCGCTTATCGTGCCGCGCGTGCGCGAATATCTGGCGCATGAGTTCAAGGTTGACGAGGAGGGCGTGCTAAGGTGGGGTCACCACTGGCACACGCAGGCCTTGCAGGCGCTGGAGGCCAATCTCGCGGTCTCGCCGCACACCGGGCGCTATTGCCAGGGTGACCAGATCACCATCGCTGACATTTGCCTCGCCGGCCAGGCGGCCGGCTCGAGCTACTTCAAGGTCGACCTCGCGCCATATCCGACCGTAAAGCGCATCGTCGACACCTGCATGGCGATCGACGCGTTTGCGCGCGCCCATCCTCTCAAGCAGCCGGGGGCACCGGCCTCGGTGTGAGCGCATGCTTAGAACCACGATCGTCGGCCTCGGCTGGCGGGGCAATACGCTGGTGAAGGCGACGCGCGCGTTCGGCCTGCCGCTCAGCCTTTCAACTGGCGACCCCACCACC
>Ga0207744_1000132_pt1 | contig 13605 bp, 10 predicted proteins | sample LuqExpMetageno56_FD_187814 | JGI IMG/M metagenome (GOLD analysis project Ga0207744, IMG submission 187814) | Tropical forest soil microbial communities from Luquillo Experimental Forest, Puerto Rico - Sample 56 (SPAdes) | ecosystem: Environmental > Terrestrial > Soil > Tropical forest ... | reverse complement strand
TCTGTTGACCCCCTCCGGACCCGCCGATAGGGTCCGCCCGCCTTTTGCACCGCCGAAGAAGCATACTCGATGGCTAAAGCCGACCTGCGCGCCCGAGCGCCGGCGCGTCCGAGCAATCTCGATCCGACGCGCTCCTTCCAAGGGCTGATCCTTACGCTGCAGCAATACTGGGCCGACCAGGGCTGCGTGATCCTGCAGCCTTACGACATGGAGGTCGGCGCCGGCACGTTTCACCCCGCCACGACGCTGCGCGCGCTCGGGCCGAAGCCGTGGAACGCCGCCTACGTGCAGCCCTCGCGTCGCCCGAAGGACGGCCGCTATGGCGAGAATCCGAACCGGCTGCAGCACTATTATCAATTCCAGGTCATCCTGAAGCCGTCGCCGCCGGACATTCAGGACCTCTATCTCAATTCGCTCAAAGCGATCGGCATCGATCCGTCGATCCACGACATCCGCTTCGTCGAGGACGACTGGGAAAGCCCGACGCTCGGCGCTTGGGGCCTCGGCTGGGAGTGCTGGTGCGACGGCATGGAAGTCTCGCAGTTCACATACTTCCAGCAGGTCGCGGGCTTCGAATGCGCACCGGTCGCGGGCGAGCTGACCTATGGCCTTGAGCGGCTGGCAATGTATGTGCAGGGCGTCGAACGCGTCTACGATTTGAACTTCAACGGCCGCGACGACGACAAGAAGGTGACCTACGGTGACGTGTTCCTGCAGGCCGAACGGGAATACTCGAAGCACAATTTCGAAGTCGCCGACACCGCGATGCTGTTCGAGCAGTTCAAGATGGCGGAGGCCGCCTGCCGTAAATATCTCGAGGCCGGCTGGAATGGCGAGCGTACGCGGCACGCATTGGCGCTGCCGGCCTACGACCAGTGCATCAAGGCGTCCCATGTGTTCAATCTGCTCGACGCGCGCGGCGTGATCTCGGTCACCGAGCGGCAGAGCTACATTCTGCGCGTGCGCGAACTGGCGAAGGCTTGCGGCGAAGCCTGGCTCGCGACCGAAGGCGGCGGAGCCGCGTAATGCCCGATCTTCTGCTCGAATTGTTCTCCGAGGAAATCCCCGCGCGCATGCAGGCACGGGCGGCGGAGGATATGCGAAAGCTCGTGACCGACAGACTAGTCGATGCCGGCCTCGTCTACGAAGGCGCCAAAGCGTTCGCGACGCCGCGGCGGCTTGCGCTGACGGTGCATGGCATCCCGCTGCGCCAGCCCGATTTGAAAGAAGAGCGCAAAGGTCCAAAGGTCGGCGCGCCCGAGCAGGCGATCGCGGGCTTTCTGCGAGCCGCGGGCCTAACCTCGATCGATCAGGCCAAGGTGCAGAGCGACAAGAAGGGCGATTTCTACGTCGCGGTCACCGAGAAGAAAGGCCGGCCGGCGATCGACGTCATCGCAGAGATCGTGCCCGAGGTGGTGCGCGCGTTTCCCTGGCCGAAGTCGATGCGGTGGGGCTCGGGAAGGCTCAACTGGGTGCGGCCGCTGCATTCGATCGTCGCGACCTTCGGGCCGGAAACGGAAGAGCCGGAGATCGTGCCGTTCACCATCGACGGCATCGCCGCGGGCAACCAAACGCGCGGCCACCGCTTCATGGCGCCGACCGCGTTCACGGTGCGGCACTTCGACGATTACGCCGCGAAACTGCAAGATGCCAAGGTCGTGCTCGATCCGGCGCGCCGCGCCGAGATGATCTCAACCGACGCGAAGAACCTCGCCTTTGCGCAAGGCTTCGAACTGGTCGAGGACGAAGGCCTGCTGGCGGAAGTGTCGGGCCTCGTCGAATGGCCGGTCGTGCTGATGGGCGCGTTTGACAGGGCATTCTTGTCAATTCCGAACGAGGTTATCCGCGCGACCATCCGCAACAACCAGAAGTGTTTTGTGCTGCGCGATCCGCAGACCGCGAAGCTGGTCAACAAGTTCATTCTGGTCGCGAACGAGGAAGCTTCGGACGACGGCAAGGCGATCGTCGCCGGCAACGAGCGCGTGATCCGCGCGCGGCTGTCGGACGCGAAATTCTTCTATGAGACGGATCTAAAGACGCGACTCGAAGTGCGGCTGCCGAAGTTCGAGCAGATCGTGTTTCACGAGAAGCTAGGCACGCAAGAACAGCGCATATCGCGCATCGTCGCGCTCGCGGGACAGCTTGCGCCGCTGGTCGGCGCCGATGTCGCCAAAGCAGAGCGCGCCGCGCAATTATGCAAGGCAGATTTGCTCACCGAAGTCGTCGGCGAATTTCCCGAGCTGCAGGGCCTGATGGGCCGCTATTACGCGGAAGCGCAGAACGAGGACGAAGCCATCGCGCACGCCTGCGAGGATCACTACAAGCCGAAGGGTCCGGACGACCTCGTGCCGTCCGATCCCATTTCGGTGGCGGTCGCGCTCGCCGACAAGATCGACACGCTCGTCGGCTTCTGGGCGATCGACGACAAGCCGACGGGCAGCAAGGATCCGTACGCGTTGCGCAGGGCAGCGCTGGGGGTCATCAGAATCATTCTCGATAACAATCTTCCGCTCGCCCCACGCGGTGTTGTCGAATGGCATTTCGAGCATCAATTCAAAAAGCAATATCTCGATGTCGCGAGCGCGATTGATAACCTTATGGTCTTCTTCGAGGACCGTTTAACTGTACAACTTCGAGACCAACGTGCCCGACACGATTTGGTCGATTCTGTTCTCAGCAATGCCTCTCTTGTCGAAGGGCATCGCCTCACGCTGATCGTCTGCCGCATCGAGGCTTTGGGCAAATTCCTCGACACCGATGACGGCAAGAACCTGCTCGCCGGCGTCAAACGCGCGTCGAACATTATCCGGATCGAGGAGAAGAAGGACAAGCGCGAGTACACTGGCGCGCCCAATCCTGCACTGTACAAGCAGGACGAGGAGATGGCGCTCGCGGAAGCCATTGCCGTCGCCAAGCGCGATGCGTCGACCGCGGTGGCGAAGGAAGACTTCGCCGCCGTGATGACCGCGATGGCGAAGCTCAGGCCCTTCGTCGATACCTTCTTCGACAAGGTCACTGTCAACGTCGACGACAAAGCGCTGCGCGAGAACCGACTGAAGCTGTTGAACGAGATCCGGGAGGCCACCCGCGCGGTCGCGGATTTTTCCAGGATCGAGGGCTAAGGCCTTCACCTCTCCCAGCATTCGCGGGGAGAGGGAAAGCAAGCAATGGAACTCCGCTCCTTCTTCCTTGTTTTGCCTCGGGAATTCACCCGCCCTTCCCGAGGCCCCATGCATTTCGGCTACGCGCACCTTCAGCCCATTGTCTCGCTGATCGCCGGGTCCTGATTCTGCTGATTCTGCTGATTCTGCTGATTCTGCTGATTCTGCTGATTCTGCTGATTCCGCGGCTCCTCAACTACATTGTGGCGATCTACCTGATCATGGTCGGTCTGATCGGACTCGGCGTCGCTAGCTAGTCGGGTATTCCCAAGTCGGGCTTGCATCGCCCGGTTCCGGGTGCTTTGAGGAGCCCGTTCGGCCCCTCCAATCTTCACGTTGACATATGGCAAAACGCAAACTCCCGCGCTCTAGCGCCAAGAAAAAGCCTGTTGCCCGCAAGGCCAGCAAGCAGACCGCGAAGCGCGCAAAGAGCGCGCCGAAATCCGCCGAATCAACGCGCGCGAGTTTGAAATCGACGCCGCCGAAAGGGAAATGGGTCTATTCCTTCGGCGACGGCCGTGCCGAAGGCAAAGCCAATATGCGTGAATTGCTCGGAGGCAAGGGCGCAGGACTTGCCGAAATGGCCAATCTCGGTCTGCCGGTGCCGCCCGGCTTCACCATCACTACCGACGTCTGCACGTACTATTACGCGCACGACAAGCAGTATCCGAAGGACCTCGAGCGGCAGGTCAACGACGCGCTTGCCCGCGTCGGCAAGATCACCGGCAAGGTGTTCGGCGACAAATCCAATCCCCTGCTCGTCTCGGTGCGTTCGGGCGCGCGCGCCTCGATGCCCGGCATGATGGACACGGTGCTCAACCTCGGCCTCAACGACGAGACCGTCGAAGCGCTCGCCGCAAAATCGGGCGACCGCCGCTTCGCCTATGACAGCTACCGCCGCTTCATCACCATGTATTCCGACGTAGTGCTCGGCGTCGGCCACGAGCACTTCGAAGAATTGCTCGATCACCACAAGGAGCGGCAGGGCTACTCGCTCGACACCGACCTCACCGCCGACGACTGGGCAGAGCTCGTCGAGCGCTACAAGAGGCGCGTGCAGGACGAACTCGGCCATCCCTTCCCGCAGGATCCACGTGCGCAATTGTGGGGCGCGATAGGCGCCGTGTTCGGTTCGTGGATGAACCAGCGCGCGATCACTTACCGCAAACTGCACAACATCCCGGAAAGCTGGGGCACCGCGGTCAACGTGCAGGCGATGGTGTTCGGCAACATGGGCGAAACGTCGGCGACCGGCGTCGCCTTCACGCGCAATCCATCGACGGGCGAGAAGAAGCTCTACGGCGAATTCCTGATCAACGCGCAGGGCGAGGACGTCGTCGCCGGCATCCGCACGCCGCAGGAGATCAGCGAGGCGGCGCGCGTCGAGGTCGGGTCCGACAAGCCTTCGATGGAACGGGCGATGCCGAAGGCCTATGCCGAGCTCACGCGCATTTACCAGAAGCTCGAGCGGCACTACCGCGACATGCAGGATCTCGAGTTCACCGTCGAGCAAGGCAAGCTGTGGATGCTGCAGACGCGCAACGGCAAGCGCACGGCGAAAGCCGCGCTGCGCATCGCGGTCGAACTTGCCACCGAAAAACTCATCACGAAGGAAGAAGCGGTCCTGCGCGTCGATCCGATTACGCTCGACCAGCTGCTGCATCCGACGATCGATCCGCGCGCGCACCGGCGCGTAATCGCGACCGGACTACCGGCCTCGCCGGGAGCCGCGACCGGCGAGATCGTGTTCTCCTCCGATGAAGCGGCCGACATGAAGGCTGCCGGACACAAGGTCATCCTTGTGCGCGTCGAGACTTCGCCGGAAGACATCCACGGCATGCATGCCGCCGAAGGAATCCTCACCACGCGCGGCGGCATGACTTCGCATGCGGCGGTCGTCGCGCGCGGCATGGGCAAGCCCTGCGTCTCCGGCGCGGGCAGCTTACGCGTCGACTACAACGCGGGCACCTTGCTCGCGGGCGGACAGACCTTCCGCAAGGGCGAGCACATCACGATCGACGGCTCGACCGGTCAGGTGCTAGCCGGCAAGGTGGAGATGATTGAGCCGCAGCTCTCCGGCGAATTTGCAACCCTGATCGGCTGGGCGGACAAGGTGCGACGGCTCGGCGTGCGCGCCAATGCCGATACGCCGGCCGACGCGAAGGCGGCCGTGCGCTTCGGCGCGGAGGGCATCGGCCTCTGCCGCACCGAGCACATGTTCTTCGACGAGGACCGCATCCAGGCCGTGCGTGAGATGATCCTCGCCGACGATCCGGCTTCACGGAAGAAGGCGATCGATAAACTCTTGCCAATGCAGCGCGCCGACTTCGCTGCGTTGTTCGAGATCATGCGCGGCAAGCCCGTCACCATCCGCCTGCTCGATCCGCCGCTGCATGAATTCCTGCCGCACGGCGAGGAGGAGATCGTTTCCGTCGCCGAGGCGATGGGGACCGATCCGAAGAGGCTCGCTGCCCGCGCGCAGGAACTGGCCGAGTTCAACCCGATGCTCGGCTTCCGCGGCTGCCGCATCGCGATTGCCTATCCGGAGATCGCCGAGATGCAGGCGCGCGCGATCTTCGAGGCGGCAGTCGAAGCGGCGCGCAAGACCGGTGAGCCGGTGCGGCCGGAAGTGATGGTGCCTCTGATCGCGACCAAGGCTGAACTGGACTTGGTGAAGGCGCGCATCGACGCGATGGCCGAAGCGGTCGAGAAAGAGCAGAACGCCAGGCTCAACTACGACGTCGGCACGATGATCGAACTGCCGCGAGCCTCGCTGATGGCGGGCGAGATCGCCGAAACGGCCGAGTTCTTCTCCTTCGGCACCAACGACCTGACGCAGACCACGCTCGGCATCTCGCGCGACGATGCCGCGAGCTTCCTCGGCATCTACACCCAACGCGGCATCCTGCCCGCCGATCCGTTCGTCTCCATCGACCAACAGGGCGTCGGCGAACTGGTCAAGATCGGCGTCGAGCGCGGGCGCAAGGTGCGGCCGAAATTGAAGATTGGTATCTGCGGCGAGCACGGCGGCGATCCGGCCTCTGTGGCCTTCTGCCACGAGACGAAGCTCGATTACGTCTCCTGCTCGCCCTTCCGCGTACCGATCGCGCGGCTTGCCGCTGCGCAGGCTGCTTTGGGCAAGACCGCGGCGAGCCAGGCGTAGCGTCTGTCTGCCTCATCCTGAGGAGCGCTCCGAAGGAGCGCATCTCGAAGGATGGGCAGCCTCATGCTTCGAAACGCTTTGCTTGCGCGATGCTCCTCAGCATGAGGCTGAACTACACACGTTTTGCAGGAAATCTTCGACTCAACGCGCAGGTTCGCGATCGCGCTCTCGACGCTCTGGGACGCATTACGCACCGTCTCGACCGACGCGGCGTTCGACACTTCATCGAGCACGCGGAGCATTGTGCGCTGTGCCCCCCGCCGCGCCGGCAACGTCGTGCGAGATCTCACTCTTCGCGATGTTCTGCTCTTCCACCGCCGCAGCAAGCGTGGCCGTGTTGTCGTCGATCTCGTGCATGCGCGCAGCGATGTGGCGGATGGCGGCGACCGCAGTCGCGGTCGAATCCTGCACGGCCGCGATGTGGCCCCGCTAATGTCCTCCGTCGCCTTGGCGGTCTGCACGGCGAACGACTTGCAATACCGTTAACGATACCGCCGTGGGCTTCCCTGCCGCGGCATGGTTAACCGCTTCGCAAGGTTAATCGGGCCATAACGGAGCCGGCGCGGCCGTGACGCGGCCGCCAGTGGCTCGTGTATGGCAGCGTTCGGACGGACTCGGAGAACGGCGCCGCAACGGCGCCGTCCGCATCTGTTGAGCGTGGCGATCGCCGCAGTGGCGTCGACGCTGGCGCCGACGGCTATTGCCTACCAGGACCTCGGCGCACTGCTTGCCCGCCAGCCCGGCGTCGCCGACCGCTGGCATGAGCATCTGATCGCCTCGCCATTCGGCACGATTCATGCGGCGATGTTCACGCTGCCTCGTCCGCTCGGCACCACGGTGCCGCATCCGCCGGTCTACGCGCTCGCCAATTTCGATCCGCTTGATCTGACCGCGTCGATCGCCGCCGAGCCGCTCGGTGACGGCAGCGCGCCGCTGCAATTCCCCACCGTGAACCGGCAGGGCAAACGCGATTCCCGATTGGCGCGCGAGCGTGCGCCAATGCCGCCGATGCCCGAACTCATTCCCGCTTTCCCCCTCGACGGAGGCGAGGCTGCGCTCTATCCGGAGGCCGAGACCAGTCGTTTTGACCCCTACGCGATCTATGAGTTCCCCGAGCCGCTCGACCAGCAGCCGAACGAGTCCAAATCGACTCCGGAGAAAGAGCCACCCGCCGTGAGCGCTCCGACGGATTCCACACGGGTCTATTTCGGCGCCCGTCCGTTCGCTCCGACCGAAAGTTTGCAGCCCTGGGCGCCGGGCGAAGCGCCGGTCGTTGCCGCGATAACCGGCGACGCCGACCTGAAGCAATCGGCGCTCGCGCCGCGCGCGGCAGACGAAACACCGGGCGAAAGCATCGCCGTGAAGGGCGTCGTCACCGGCTCGGACGCGCGGCCAAAATCACCGGCCGAGCGCCTCAATCTCACCGGCAAGGCGCGCGAGAAGGCAGAGAAGTGCCTCGCCAACGCCGTCTACTTCGAAGCGCGCGGCGAGCCGATCCGCGGGCAGATCGCGGTCGCGCAGGTCGTGATGAACCGCGTGTTCTCGCCGTTCTATCCGAAGACGGTGTGCGACGTCGTTTATCAAAATGCCAACCGGCACAACGCCTGCCAGTTCACGTTCGCCTGCGACGGCATCCCGGACATCGTCACCGAGCCGGACGCCTGGGCGCGCGCCACGCGCATCGCACGCGACATGCTGGATGGCAAATTGTGGATGCCGGAGGTCGCGAAATCCACGCACTACCACGCGTACTGGGTGCGCCCGACCTGGGTGCACGAGATGAAGAAGATGTTCAAGCTCGGCGTGCACACCTTCTATCGCCCGCGCCGTTGGGGCGACGGCTCCGACGAGCCGCATTGGGGCGACGCGCAGACCACGGCGGAAGAAGCCAAGGCGTTGCAGAAGATGTGAGTTCGGGCGGCCTGTCTATTTCGAGCGTTTGGGCACTCCGCGCCATATCATCTTCGCCACCCCCCAAATGCACGCCGCAAGAATGATCGCGACCAGAAGGGAAGCGGCCGCGCTCGCCACCATGATCTGGTCCTTTCCTTCAATGCCTTTCGAGAACGTGTAAGCCGGCAGATAACGCGACACGTCGCCGGTGAGCTGGCTGGCGGCCAACGGAAACAAAGGCAAAGCCAATATGAGGACCGCAGGAGCGTGCCAGAACCGGTCCGCGGCCCACCACACGGACAAGGCGGCCAGTGCAGTCAGAAGAACGGCGGCGATGGCTAGCGTCATGGCGCCGCACATACAGTCAAGCGTGAGTGCAAAATTGCGATCGCAAGCTTATGCTGCGCGCATGCTTGGTGCTACTGCATTCGGGCTGCCGGCTGAAATCGTATCTGGTCACGGGCGATCTCGTGCTGGTGGGGCCGGCGCAGGACGCTTTCACCTGCGTCGTATTTCAATCGCCCATCACGAAGAAGCTGCCGACGTCTGCGTTGCGGGGCGTCGCGCCGATGGCACATCCGAAGCTCTCGGACTGGATCGGCACTTGGTGCCATCCGGGCGGCGACATCGAGATCAGCCGGAGTAAGGGCGGCAAACTGCACCTCGAGGGCAGCATGGTGGTGCCCACGGCGCCGGAGTGACGTTCACCGGCCTCTATCGGCGCGCAAAGTAGGGCGCGAAAGCGCCGAGCCATGCGCCGGTCGAATGGTTCCAATCACGATTATTCGTTTCTTTGATGGGGCAGGAGCCGGGTATGGTCCGCCTCCCGCGCGGCAAAGGTCGCGGCTGAGGTTTGGAGCGCCGGATGTCCATCGTCGTCAAGCAATCCGCTCTCACAAGCTGGCGCACGCCTGCCGTGATCCTGATCTGCGGCTGCCTGATCGGCGCAATCGGCTATGGCCCGCGCTCGGCGCTGGGGCTTTTCCTTACACCTATGTCAAGCCTGCACGGCTGGGGACGCGAAGTCTTCTCCAGCGCGCTGGCGCTGCAGATCCTAGTCTGGGGTACGGCGCAGCCTTTCGTCGGCGCGATCGCCGACCGCTTCGGGCTGCTGAAGGTGCTCGTCGGCGGGACTCTATTCTATGCGGCGGGACTCGTCTTGATGGCGTACTCGACGACGCCCGCGATGCTCGACGTGACCGCCGGCCTGCTGTTCGGCATGGGCGTCGCCGGCACATCGTTCACATTGGTGATCGCCGCGTTCAGCAAGCTGATGCCGCCGGAATGGCGGTCCATTGCCTACGGCGCCGGCACGGCTGCGGGCTCGCTCGGCCAGTTCTTGTTTTCGCCGCTCGCGGTCGGGTTCATCGATCATCTCGGCTGGCAGCAGGCGCTAGCCGCCTTCGCGCTCATCTCGCTGCTGATCATTCCCCTGAGCTTTGCCGTCAACACGCTGCCGATTGAAAAGGTCAGCGCGAGCGGCAAGGCGGAGCAGTCGCTGCTGCAAGGGCTCGCCGAAGCCTTCAGCCACCGCTCCTACATATTGCTGGTGCTCGGCTTCTTCACCTGCGGCTTCCAATTGCTGTTCATCACGGTGCACCTGCCGTCCTATCTCGTCGACCGGGGACTGTCGGTCGAGAACGGCGCTATCACGCTGGCGGTGATCGGCCTGTTCAACATCATCGGGTCGCTATTGGCCGGCTGGCTTGGTGTCCGCATGCCAAAGCGCTATCTCCTGTCGATTATCTACGTACTGCGCTCCGTTGCGGTCCTTTGCTTCATCATGCTGCCGGTCACGCCAGTGTCCGCGGCGATCTTCGGCGCGGCGATCGGGCTCCTGTGGCTGTCGACTGTGCCGCCAACCTCAAGTCTCGTGGCACTCATGTTTGGCACGCGCTGGATGGCGACCTTGTTCGGCTTTGCCTTCTTCAGCCATCAGGTCGGCGGCTTCCTCGGCGTGTTTCTCGGCGGCTATCTGTTCGAGAAGACCGGCTCGTACGAGGTCGTCTGGTGGTTGTCGATCGCGCTCGGCATTGCTTCGGCTGTAATCAATCTCCCGATCATCGAGCGCCCGGTCGAACGCGAGGCGGTGACCGCCGTCTAGCTTGCGCCCGATGTTCCTGCGCGCCATGAATCGGCTTTCTATCCGAACATGGCGGGACGCATCGTGAGTACATTCAAAGCAATCGTCGTCGAAAAGGCGGACGGCGGCACCAAGGCCGCGCTGACGCAGTTCGACGAAGCCAATCTCATGGACGGCGATGTCACCGTCCGCGTCGAATATTCAACCGTCAATTACAAGGACGGTCTGGCGATCACCGGGAAGGCGCCGGTCGTCCGCCGCTTTCCCATGATCGCGGGCATCGACGGCGCCGGCACGGTCGAGGCCTCGAGCCATCCCGATTTCAAGCCCGGCGACAAGGTCGTGCTCAACGGCTGGGGGTGCGGCGAGACGCATCTCGGCTGTTACGCGGAAAAAGCTCGGCTGAAGGGCGACTGGCTAGTGCATTTGCCGGCTGGCCTGTCGACCCACGACGCGATGGCGATCGGAACGGCTGGCTACACGGCCATGCTCGCGGTCATGGCACTAGAAGAACATGGCCTCTCGCCCGAACGCGGCCCGATCGCGGTCACCGGCGCTGCCGGCGGCGTTGGCTCGGTCGCCGTCGCCGTGCTGGCGAAGCGCGGCTTCACGGTGCACGCGGTGACTGGGCGGCCGAAGGAGGCCGATTACCTGAAGAGGCTCGGGGCAGCGGAGACCGTGGACCGGCAGGAGTTGGCCGGCCCGGTCAAGCCGCTCGCCAAGGAGCGGTGGGCGGGCGGGGTGGACGTTGCGGGCTCGGCGCCGCTGGCTAACCTCCTGTCCATGACCCGCTACGGCGGGGCGGTCGCCGCCTGCGGGCTTGCGGCGGGCATGGACCTGCCGACGAGCGTCGCACCCTTCATTCTGCGCGGGGTGTGTCTTTACGGCATCGACTCGGTGATGTGCCCGCTGCCGAGGCGCAAAGAAGCGTGGAAAAGGCTCGAATCCGACCTCGACCGCCAGAAACTTGCCGGAATGACCACGGAAATCGCGCTTTCCGACGTGCCGCAGGCCGCCGCCGCGATCCTCAAGGGGGACGTCCGCGGCAGGACTGTGGTCAAGATCGGGTAAATATATTCAGGATTTGTCGACGATCCGCGGGCATGATGCGCTAGGATTGAGCGGCAATAGATCAGCGCGGGGGGAAGCCCGCGGCATCATTCGGGGCGGTACACGATGTTGCGTAGCGTTGCGTTGATGGTCGGCCTCGTTGCCGCCGTACCTGCGATCGCGGGCGAAATGAGCTCCGATGAGGCGCGCCGGTTCGTCATCGGCAAGCTGTTCAACTACGAGTGCTTCGAGGGGACGCGCGGCCAGGGCCGCATCTACGCCGATGGCTCGGTCGTCGGCTCCATCCAAATCCACGGCGCTGGCTCCGTGCGCTATGCGCATCTGCCTCCCAACACCATCCAGGTGAAGGGCGAAGCGGTCTGCGCGTCGCTGCGCGGGCTGCCGATCTCGCCCTGCTTCAGCCTGCAGAAGACGAGCGAGGCGAGCTTCCGCGGCGCAATCTCAGGGCTCGGCTTCGCTTCGTGCAATTTCACCCGCCACATCACCCGCGCCGAAGCGGGTGAAGAGACGCATCCGGTGCACGCGGTGCGGCATGTCAATGCGAGCCCTTCGCAGCCGCTCGGCTTGCGGCCGTCGCTCGCGGCGGAGAGCGAGTAAAACCTCTCGTCATCTGCGGCGCGCTGAAGGCGCGAACCCGGAACCGATACTCCGCGGCAACAATGAAATACGTTGTCCCGGCCATCCACGTCTTATTGAAGCGTCGATAAGACGTGGACGCCCGGCATGAGGCGGGGCATTGCGATGGAGAGGCTACGAAGTACGGATTCCGGAACGCCGCTGCACGGCGCCTGGAATGACAATTTACATATTCGGATAATTCGGCCCGCCGCCGCCTTCCGGCGGCACCCAGGTAATGTTCTGGTTCGGATCCTTGATGTCGCAGGTTTTGCAGTGGACGCAATTCTGCGCGTTGATCACGAACTTCGGCGCGCCGCCCTCCTCCACCCATTCATACACGCCCGCCGGGCAGTAGCGCGCGGACGGGCCGGCAAAGACGTCATGCTCGGAGCGCTTTTGCAGGTCTAAATCTTTCACCTTCAGGTGCGGCGGCTGGTCCTCCTCGTGATTGGTGTTGGAGAGGAACACCGACGAGAGCCGGTCGAAGGTCAATTTGCCGTCCGGCTTGGGATACGCGATCGGTGTGCATTCGGACGCAGGCCTGAGCGTCGCGGAATCCGGCCTGCCGTGCGACATGGTGCCGAACAGCGAGAAGCCGAGTGTGTTACACCACATGTCGAGTCCGCCGAGCGTGATGCCGAGGAACGTGCCGAGCTTGGACCACAGCGGCTTGGCATTGCGCACGCGCCACAGATCCTTGCCGATCGCCGAGCCCTGCCAACCTGCCTCGTAATCGTTCAACTCGTCGTTCGCGCGGCCTGCGCCGAGCGCGGTGGCAACGGCTTCGGCCGCGAACTGGCCGGACAGCATCGCGTTATGCGTGCCCTTGATGCGCGGCACGTTCATGAAACCGGCGTCGCAGCCGAGCAGCGCCCCGCCGGAAAATGTCAATTTCGGCACCGACTGATACCCGCCTTCGGTCAGCGCGCGCGCACCATAGACGAGGCGCTTGCCGCCTTCGAACGTGCCGCGAATGGCGGGATGCGTCTTAAAGCGCTGGAATTCCTCGAAAGGCGCAAGATACGGATTTGTATAATTCAGATGCACCACGAATCCGACTGAGACGAGATTGTCGCCCCAGTGGTAGAGGAACGAGCCGCCGCCTGTACGTGAATCGAGTGGCCAGCCGAAGGAATGCTGCACCAGACCTTTGCGGTGCTTGTCCGGCTGAACCTGCCAGAGCTCCTTCAGGCCGATACCGAATTTCTGCGAGTCGCGTCCGTCGTCGAGGTTGAAGCGCGCGATGAGCTGCTTGCCCAGATTTCCGCGCGCGCCTTCCGCAAACAATGTGTACTTCGCGCGCAATTCCATGCCGCGCGTGAACGAATCCTTCATCTCGCCCGATTTGCCGATGCCCATGTCGCCGGTCGCGACGCCGGCGACCGCGCCGTTCTCGTCGAACAGCACTTCCGTCGCGGCGAAGCCCGGATAGATCTCGACACCCAAACCTTCCGCCTTCCGTGCCAGCCAGCGGCAGACCTCGCCGAGCGAGACGACGTAATTGCCGTGGTTGTTCATCAGCGGCGGCATGGCGACATTCGGCAGCCGCAGCGCGCCCTGCTCGGTCAGATAATAGAAGTGGTCCTCCGTCACCGGCGTGCGCAGCGGATTGTCCT
>Ga0207744_1000129_pt1 | contig 13722 bp, 10 predicted proteins | sample LuqExpMetageno56_FD_187814 | JGI IMG/M metagenome (GOLD analysis project Ga0207744, IMG submission 187814) | Tropical forest soil microbial communities from Luquillo Experimental Forest, Puerto Rico - Sample 56 (SPAdes) | ecosystem: Environmental > Terrestrial > Soil > Tropical forest ... | reverse complement strand
GCCCCGCTCCGTGAATTTCACGGCATTGCCGGCAAGGTTGATGAGGATCTCCTCGAGGTGAGGCTTGTCGCCTACCACGAGCTGCGGCGTCCGTGCGGTGCAGTGGATCGCCAGCCGCACTCCTTTGCGCTGTGCCTCGATTGTAAGCATGCTGCGGATTTCATCGAGCACCGACACCAGATCGAAGTCCGCGGGCTTACTCTTCACCTTGCCCACCTCGGCGCGCGAGAAATTGAGCACTGAATCGATGAGAGTGAGCAGCCGCTGGCCCGACTGACCGATCGTCTCCGACATGTCTTCCTGCTCGGTAGTGAGCTTGGTGTCGCGGAACAACTCACTCATGCCGATAATGGCATTAAGGGGCGTACGCAGTTCATGGCTGACGCTTGCGAGGAATGCGCTCTTCGCGCGGTTTGCCTCTTCGGCCTGACGCTTGGCCTCCGACAGCTTGCGGATCAGTGTCGAAACGTAAAGCGGCAAAAGGATGAGGCCGCCGGTGAGACCGATCGCGAGGCTAAGGTGCTCCTGCCAGAATGGCGTAATCGCGATCACTGCTGCGAAAGTAAATACACCGATGACACTGGCGATAAAAAGGTAGGCTACGCCGAAACGAAAACCGTTGCCGAAGATGATCCATAGATAGATCGGATAAAGCAGGGCGAAGGTCTCGCCGCCGATATGCATACCATACGAGAAGATGCCGAAATCGAGGAGCATTCCCAACATACGCCGCGTCGCCGAAGCCCCGGGCCGACAGAGCAAGTGTCCCAACAGGCCGATGGAGATAATCTGGTAGATAGCGAAATAGGGAGCCTGGTCGTGCAGCATCGTAGCCGCACTCCCATTACCCAGCATCGCTAACACAAACAGATAAAGGAAGGCTGCGCTGCTCAGTGCCAGCCGGTTGACCGTCATCTCGTGTTCAGTATCGGGTCGGTTGCGCAACCGACGCGTGAGCCAAACGAGCAATTCTCCAGGCGCCCGACTCGGCCGCCGTGGCTTAGCTGGTCGGAACAGATCGACGCGCATACTCGGCCTCACGCGATGCGCGCTTGGACGCGGTCTTCCGCGACGAACGAGATCAATTCATCACTGCACATCGGTTCGGCGACGATGAAGCCCTGCACTTCGTCGCAGCCCTCAGCGCGCAGCAGCTTGGTCTGTTCGAGCGTTTCCACGCCTTCTGCGATGATCTCCAGGTCGAGGCTGTGGCCGAGACTGATAATGGCGCGCACGATCGCCGCGTCACTTGGATTGGTCGTAATTTCACGGATGAAGCACTGATCGATCTTCAGCCGGTCGACTGGGAACTTCTTGACATAGCTGAAGGTCGAATAGCGGGTGCCAAAGTCGTCGATCGAGATGCTGACATCAAGTTCCCGCAACTGCAGCAGATCCCTGGCAACCGCTTCGGCATCGTGCATGACGATGCTCTCTGTCAGCTCGAGATCGAGCAGCCACGGATCGAGCCCGGTTTCGGCGAGCACTTTGGCCACCAGCAGCGGCACGTTCTGCCTGAAGAACTGTATTGACGACAGATTGACGCCGACGCGGATCGGCGGCTGACCGCGTCGCTGCCAGGTCTTGGCCTGGTGGCAGGCCTCGCGTAGCACCCATTCGTTGATCGGTACGACGAGTCCGTTTTCTTCCGCGCGCGCGAGGAACTCGTTCGGCGTCAGCAGGCCGTGGCCCGGGCGCTGCCACCGCAGCAGCGCTTCCGCGCCGGTCACTTGGCCCGTGCGTAACGCTACCTGTGGTTGGTAGTGCAGCACGAATTGCTGCTCGGCGATCGCCTTGCGCAGGTCGGAGTCGAGCACTATGCCCGCGCGGACATGGCGGTTCATGTCGGAGGCGTAGAAGCGGAAGACCTTGCCTCCGTCCTGCTTGGCCCGATACATGGCCAAATCGGCGTTGCGCAGCAGATCCTGCGCGTTGGTGCCATCGGTCGGATGGATAGCGATGCCGATGCTCGCGTTCGTCGTCACACGCTCGGCACCGTAGGTCCACGGTACACTAACTGCGCCTATAATTCGAGTCGCCATGTCGGCGGCGTCCTCGTTTTTCGTGACTTGCGTCTGCAGGATCGCGAATTCGTCGCCGCCGAGACGGGCGACCGAGTCGGTCTCGCGCAGAATCGAACGCAGACGTTCGGCCACGGTCACCAGGAACTGGTCGCCGACGTGATGTCCGAGGCCGTCGTTGATGTCCTTGAACCCGTCGAGGTCAATCAGATGCAGGGCGAAGGGCCGGTCGCCGCGCCGGGCGCGCGCAATCTCGCGGCGCAGCCGGTCGAACAGCAGCGCCCGGTTGGGCAAGTCGGTCAGGCCGTCGTGATGCGCCATGTAGAACAGATGGTCCTCGGCGCGCTTGCGGTCGGTGATGTCGAGCGAAGAGGTCAGCACGCCAACTACGGCGTTCGAGCAGTCGCGCAGCGGCGTCTTTGTGGTGAGTAGCACGCGCCGGCTGCCCTTGACGTCGACGATCTCCTCCTCGAAGCTCGGAAGCGCAGCTTGCGTGGTGATCACCTTGCGATCGAGAGCCCGGTGGCGCCCGGCGTAGTCGTCGCCGAACGCCGGCGGCATATCAAATCCGATCGCTTCGTTTGGGCCGATGCCGGCGAGCGCGGCCTGATAAGCATTGACGAACAGGATGCGGCCTTGCGTATCGGCGGCGCAGATCATCGCCGGGATGGTGTCGATGACCTGGGCGAGGCGCTCGCTCGAATCGCGCAGCACGGCCTCCCGCGAACGTTCGGAGTCTTTGAGTTCCCGCGCCAGGATGTCAGCGCGGCTAGCGAGCTGGATCTGCTGTCTGCGCAGCTTTAAGAGGTTGCGGGCGCGGGTGACGAACTCTTGATGGTCGACCGGGCTGTTGAGGAAATCGGTGGCGCCGGCCTCGAGGGCCTGCAAACGGAATTCGCGTTCCTCGTAAACGGTAATGACGATAACGGGGATTTCAACGCTGTTCGGCTGCGCGCGGAACCGGCGGATGAACTCCGCGCCGTCCATAACCGGCATCTTGAAGTCGGTGACGATCAGGTCCGGCGTATTATGCTCGAGCCAGGCCAGCGCTTTTACGGGGTCGCCGAAGCTGCGCACGCTCACGCCCGATTCAATGGAGGCGGCGAGCCTCGAGAAAATCTTGCGGTTAGTCTCCCGGTCGTCGAGAATTACAACCTGTACCATCTGGTCCCACGCCGGCTACGGCTTAATGCAAAAGGCACCCGCACGAGTGGGACTGTACGAAATGCGTTTCTAAATATTCGGGAGGCGATTGCTTAAGAATTTAAGGGTCAAATTTCCCAACTGGCGCGCGGTACAGTAGCGCGCTGACGCGGTTTAATCTCTTGTTGAGGTTACCAGAAAGCTAATGCGGTCGCGTGGGCGCAGCCGATAAGGGTAAAGATATCGCGCAGCACCAACGATAGTGATGTCCCCGACGACGGCAGGGGAGTGGAGTTGGGTAGAGATGCATGTGAACGTGTGCGCAAAGTCTTTTCTTTTCCGGCGCCTCCGTCACGAAATAATCGGCGTCTGCTGCTACTGCGACCGACGGTCAACGCTGTTGCTATATGGCTCCCGTTAATCTTTGCAAAATATTTATTAAAGATGCCAATTCGACCAGTTTACTGTTACGTTTATATAATTGCTTTCGTGCATCTGTATCCACCGTGCGAGCGCGACCTAGACAGGTCGCACAATACACCCGGACTACTCGTAGCAGATGTCGGAAGTTTTTAGCGAAATAGTAAGTTTCGGGACGCCCATAACGGGCATCGTCATTTTCTTTATCGCGTTAATTTTGCAAATTCAGTCCAGGCAAAAACTCGAAACGCAAAAACTGCAACTTGACGCGGCCCTCACCAATATGTCGCAGGGGCTATTGATGTTCGATTCGAGTGAGCGAATCGTCGTTTGCAATAGCCGCTACATCGAGATGTATCGGTTGTCATCTCAGGTCGTGAAACCAGGCTGCTCCCTTCGGGAGCTTCTCAACCATCGAGTTGCGACCGGCAGTTTTTTATCTGAAGACCCAGATAGATATCTGAGCGAGCTGCGAGCTATGCTTGCTCAAGGCAAAACTGTAAGTAGGACCACGGAGCTGACTGATGGGCGGGTCATCGCCGTCTCAAATCGACCGATGGAAGACGGTGGCTGGGTCGCGACGCACGAGGATGTTACGGAGGCAAAGCAAACGGAACAGCGCATCCTGCATATGGCGCATCATGACACGCTGACCGGCCTGCCTAACCGAACCGCCTTCAATGAATATTTTGCCGCCACTCTCGAACGGTCAGCGACGAGCGGTGAGCAGTTCGCTATTTTGAGCGTCGATCTTGACCGCTTCAAAGAGGCCAATGACGCTTACGGACATTCGGTTGGCGATGCGTTGCTGCGGCAGGTCGCCCGCAGACTACAGGAGGCTGCAAGGGGGACTTTTCTAGCGCGTGTTGGCGGCGACGAGTTTGCTGTTGTCGTGAGCGCTGGTCCGCAACCAGCCGCGGCGGCGACACTCGCAGAGCGCCTGCTCGCTGCCTTTGCGGATGAATTCGAAATTGAAGATCAGCGGATACAGATAAGCCTAACCATCGGCGGCGTCGTCTATCCGACTGATGGCGCCGACGCCAAAACACTGATGGTCAACGTCGATGCCGCCCTCTATCGAGCCAAAAGCGAAATACGTGGGGTGGTGGTATTTTTCGAGCCGGAAATGAGTGCACGCCTACGCGAGCGGCACGCTCTGCAACAGGATTTGCGATCGGCGATCGCGCGTGGCGAATTGCTGTTGCACTATCAGCCGCAAGTGCGAATGACAGGCGAAATGATCGGCTTTGAAGTGCTGGCGCGCTGGCAATGCCCTAAACGTGGCATGGTCTCTCCCAGCACATTTATCCCTATCGCAGAGGAAAATGGTCTTATCATTCCGCTAGGGGAGTGGGTCCTGCGCGCGGCTTGCTGTGAAGCCGCATCCTGGCCGCAGCCGTTGACCATTGCCGTTAATATCTCTCCGATCCAGTTCCACCATGGCGACCTCCCAAGGCTTGTCCATTCAATCCTGCTTGAAACCGGCCTTGCTCCGAGCCGTCTTGAGCTTGAAATCACTGAGGGCGTGTTTATTAACGACTTTTCTCACGCCGTATCGATCCTCCGTCGACTCAAGTCACTTGGCGTGCAGATTGCGTTGGATGATTTCGGAACAGGATATTCGTCCTTGTCGTATGTGCACTCCTTTCCCTTCGACAAGATCAAAATCGATCAAACATTCATTGGCGATCTGAGACACAACCGCCACTCTATGGCGATTGTCCGCGCGGTCATCGGTCTAGGCCACAGCCTCAACATGCCGGTCCTGGCGGAAGGCGTCGAAACCCAAGCCCAACGTGGCGTCCTCATCAAGGAAGGCTGCGACGAGGCGCAAGGTTATTTTTTTGGTCGACCACTTCCGATTGCCGAGCAAGCCGAACTCATCGGCCGTCAGGCGAACGCTGCGAAAAATTACGCCTTGGCGGGTTAATGATCCGCCAATCCCGAGCCCGGAGCGCGCTGATAACAGATTGGCGCTTGCAGATTGCCGCCGAAGGTCGTTCAACCATCGATGCCGCAAGTCCGTTGAGCGGCGACCCGATGCATCGTCTGACGCAGGCCTGAGCAATTCGGCCCCGAGCGTACCGGGCAAACTCTATCTTGGCAGCCAGCGCTTCGTCGGCGAGAGGGTCATCAGGCAACTTTCGTGAGGAAGCTCTCAACTTCGGCGCGCATCTCCTTCGCGGCCTGCTCTACTGCCTCGGAGGCCGCGACAACCTTCTGCGCCGAGTTTTTGGTCTGATGGGCATCCTCGGCGAGTTCGGCCAACGCAGAAAATACTGCTTTCGTGCTGTCGGCAGCGCTCGCAACATTTTGTGATATCTCGGCGGTGGCGGCGTTCTGCTGCTGCACCGAGGCCGAGACAGCAGACGCATGAGTTTCGATCTGCTCCATGCGGTGCCCGATCTTTGCGATCGATTCGACTGCTTTCGCGGTGGCTTTCTGCACTTCCAGTATCTGACTGGAGATGTCCTCGGTCGCCTTCGCGGTTTGTACCGAGAGCGACTTCACTTCCGAAGCCACGACCGCAAATCCTCGGCCCGCTTCGCCCGCGCGCGCTGCTTCAATGGTAGCATTAAGGGCGAGCAGATTTGTTTGCTCAGCGATTGTACGGATTAGTTTAATCACATCACCGATCTCTTGAGCAGCCTTTGCCAATGAACCGATGTCTTGAGTCGTAATCTGCGCCTCGCCGACCGCAGAACGAACCACTGTCGCTGTCTGCCCGACCCGCTGCTCAATTTCCCCGATTGACGTCGACAACTCATGGGTAGCAGCCGCCGCGGTCTCAACATTTTGAGAAGCCTCATTCGACCGCTGTACCGCGCTCTCGGCGCATGTGGAAGTATCGTCGGAGGCTTTTAACAGGATCGAGGCTGTCCAATGCATGTCGTGCCCGCTATCGGCGACGGTTTGCATCAGCTTTTCCACGCGCTCGCGGAAATTTGTGATCGCGTGTTCAACAAGAGCTCGACGTTCCTCCTGCTGCTGCATGCTTGCTCGCTGCTGCTCGGCCTGGCGTCGCTCGGTGACGTCCTCGTGCGTGCCGATCCAGCCCCCGCCGTTGACCGGATGGTTCTTGACGAGGAGGACACGTCCATTGGTGGACTTGACTTCGTGCTCGATCGTGCGCCCTTGCCTAACCGAGGCGAGAAAGTCCTTGCGATATTGTTCAGGATCGCGATGAAAGGTCCCTTTGGCTACTCGCCTCACCAGCACGTCAGACAACATCGAGCCCGGCCTCACGTCGTCCGCCGTCAAACCGTACATCTCGTGATACTGCTTGTTACTAACGATCAGCCGTTCCGACGCATCGAACATGCATAATCCCTGCGACATGCTGTCAATTGCGTTGCGTAAGCTCCCGTTCTGCAGCTGCAGATAACGTGTGCCACCCAAGCCAATGAGCCACATGACAGACTGTGCAGCGAACGCCGCGACCAACACGATTGCGAGTGATTTGGGCATGTTCAAAGTGTTTGGCGAACCGCTCATCCAGACCCATAGCGCGCCGAATGTCGTGACAAATGTCGAAAGAGCGACGAGGACAAGGTGTCCGAATTTCCAGGTGTGCATATGCCGTCCGCTCAACTTCCACTGTGGCAACTAACTATTTGTTATAATTAAGCAGGCGTTAAGAAATGGTTGGCGCAGCCATCAGCGTAGCGGGCGCGCGAGTCTGGGCACGGGTGAACAAGCCAGATCACCGGGTCCTAAAAGATTTTGAATGGTTGGAGGGAGCAATGTGCGGTCGAAAACAAGCGTACATTCTTGTAGGCCTGTTTATCGGGGTTTTGGTCTTTTTGCCTATGAGCGGGCCGGTTATCGCTCAGTCTCAAAAAATTGGTGACCCACCAGAATTCAGCAATATGCGCCTTGTCGGGTTTAGCGATCTTCAGGATCGGTCCGCCTATCAGCCGACCATCCACCATCCAGGGCAACCGCTGGATCATCTATAATTCTCGACGTCACCGATCCTACTGGCCACTTAATTGGATTACCTTGGATTATGATTGGCCTTAAGGGGTCTGGGAATAATCACAATAGTCCAACAATCGGCAACGCCTCTAAAGCGGACTAAAATCGCCGACATCGCTTGAACAGGATGCATGTCGGCCTTGCCACATCGGTCGTGCACTCAATTACTGCGGGCGCGTAGTAGCCTCTCACAAGTCGATAGTGGGCCTGCAGAAACCCAGGCCTAATGTAAGCACCCCGAGGGGGTGCAGTATGTTCCGTCTCCATCACACACGAAGCGCTCAAAATGCAGCGCTATACGTTTGAAGTTATCGGAATAGTTAGCGAAGGGATGCATGGGTGTTCTGCACCTAAGAAGGATAGAGGTTCAAACTCTGCATAGGGCGACAGAACAAAACGTCTCTACTGCTCCCGATTGCTATATTGCTGCCAAGTTATAGCTATCCCTTGCTCGTAACGACGTTTATCGGTTAGATGTGAGCAGACTGCCGCGCGAAACAAAACCGCAGTCACGCTTTACCATTCTGCTGTTGACCCATCTCCGCCATTCACACGTCGCAACGCAATGTCAGCAGAGAGCACACAGGCCGAGTTGCACTGCCGTTGCGGGGAGGTCCGCGGATTAGTAACAAACGCGTCGGCGCGCACCGTTAATCGTGTAGTCTGCTATTGCGACGACTGCCAAGCATTCGCGCATCAACTTGGCCGTGCTGACTTGCTCGATGCCCATGGCGGCACCGACATCGTCCAAGTGGCCCCCGCGTCGCTCAAGCTTGTGCAAGGACAGCACCGCATCGTGGGGCTGCGGCTTACCCCCAATGGCCTTTTTCGATGGTACGCAAGCTGCTGCAACACCCCAATGGGTAATGCACTCAGGCCGGCGATTCCCTTCGTCGGGATCGTCCCGCAGGTATTTGATAATGGAATGCAGAGGCCAGATCAGGTGTTCGGTAAGCCGGTTGGCGCTGTTTTTGGACAGTATGCGATCGGAGATGCGCCGGCAGGTTCAACAGGAATAAAACTGTCGCTGATGCTGCGCACCTTCCGCATGGTGCTCGGCTGGCGCTTGCGCGGACAGACCTGGCCGCATCCCTATTTCGCGCGCGACACGCGCGCCCCGATCTATCCGCTGACCGTGCTGTCTCATCCCCAGCGCGAGGCCCTGCGTCCATTATGCGGGCCGCAGCGCCGTGCTTCGGGACACAGCAGATAATTCATGTCTCAATTTTGCATCTGTCCAATGTGAAAGTCCTCACGACAATTGAGCTGCCCGCCGCGACGATGATCTCGGTCGCCTACGAAATGGCTTGCGGGCGCCAGAGGTTGTCGACCTCCGCAGGGAGCAGATTGATTGGAATTCTGCTACGCTGCATGTCCACAGACTAGGAAACGGTGAGCCGAGCACGCATTCTATTCGCGGTGGAAAGCTACGAGCACTACGAAGACTCAAACGCGAAACCCTTCAGCGCGTCCGTAATCGAGGGCGTTCTTCAGTACTGCTGTAATGCCGTGATTTATTCGGCAGTAACGAAGATGTAGCTATCGAACCCTGCGACCTTCTTCTGGCACTGACCTATGAAATTCTTATTGGAGCGCATTTAAGGCTGACATTCTAGCGAGGAGCAACCTTGTGACAAAGGAAACACAATCAAAACCAATCGCCGGTGCCACGCACACCATTCGGCTACATCGAGTGTTGGCTACAAAACCTGAAAAAGTATATCGCGCGTTTCTCGACGCCGACGCCAAGGCAAAGTGGCTTCCTCCGAATGGTTTTACTGGCAAGGTACATCATATCGATGCAAGAGTGGGCGGCACCTTCAGGATGTCCTTCACAAACTTCACCACGGGAAAGACTCATTCATTCGGTGGCGAGTACCTTGAACTCGTACCCCATGAGCGAATTCGGTATACGGACAAATTCGACGATCCAAATCTGCCGGGTGAAATCATAGTAACCGTAATGCTCAAGGCTGTCTCTGTTGGGACAGAGTTGAGCATAACGCAGGAAGGTGTGCCGGCGGTCATTCCGCTTGAAGCTTGTTATCTCGGCTGGCAACAATCTCTGTTCAATTTGGAAAAACTGGTTGAACCAGACATTCCAAACTAAGACTGGTTGAACTTTTTATTGGCCGATTGTGCAATATCAACTGGGATCGGTAGGCGGTCGGGTGATAAAGCACCAAGCAATTGCAGGCCTTTATCTGCATCCCCTGGCAGGCGTCTTGTCGACAGGCAGCATATAGGTAGCAGGGGCGTCGCAGAGCCACTCGTGATCGCCGACCCGTGCATATCTTATATCTGATGAGTGCTCAGGCATTGGCCCCATGAATGGCCTCGATGACTGCAGGGGTCACCTCGGCTGTTCGAGCCTTGCCGCCGAGGTCGGGCGTATGGAAACGCTGATCAGCCGTTACTCGCTCTATACCCACAATGTCGAAGGCCAAACCGTGGATGGGTTCGAACATGAACGGAAAGTTCCGCTCTGGATTGATATTACCGTCACCAAGAATGACCTGTTCGTCCGGTCCGTCCAAAACTTGGATTAAGATAAAAAAACCGAAAGACGCTGGGCGCTCAGCGACGGGAGCTTCCGATGCGGCACGCTACGCTCGTTCCGACCAATGACATGACTGTTCATGTGGTGCTTGGGGACTTTGGTGAGCTAGGCCCAACGTGGATTGAGATTGCCGAGGATAGCTCAGACGAGGACTCGATCATCGAAGGCATTTTGTGCGGCGAATTCGCTCATCCTCTGCGCGTGGTGGCATTCAACACTGCCGGAGGATGGTCGCGCGATGTCAGCGAGGAAATCGCTATGAAGGTAGTTGCTGCCGCGCGGGACGACGGTCGCGAACTGACAGCGGGTGCGCGGCATTTCGTCAAGCGGGCCACCGGGCGCGACGTGTCCGAACTCGCATGACCCGCGCTGAACTGTTACATCACGCGCTCGCATGGGCACTTCGCACGGGACTATATTCGCCGAGTGGAATTTGCAGGAAGGCGACAGCCAAATTCGTGTCAAACAAAAGACCCCAGTTTCGCAAAACGGGACATCGATGACATCTTTGTGATGTAACTTCATGCGGGAATAAATGGTCGTCTTAATCAGTCTGGTGTTCGTAAGCGCAAATCCGTTAGCGGGAGATTGGCGATGACGACACACGATGATGAGGACCGCGGCCCGAGCCGGCGCAAAGTATTGGAATGCATGACCTGGGCGGGCACGGGTGTGCTGTGGACCGTGGCCGGCGGCGTACCGGCCTCGCTCGGTATTATCGATGAGGCTATCGCAGCCGAGCAGAAGGGCTTCACCTTCCTGCAAATCAGCGACAGCCACATCGGCTTCAACAAAGAGGAGAACCCGAATGCCCCCGGCACGCTGCAGGAGGCGATCGACCGGGTGAAAGCGCTGCCGGGCAACCCCGCCTTTATGATCCACACCGGCGACATCTCGCATCTGTCGAAACCGGCGCAATTCGATGATGCCGAAAAAATCATCTCGCAGGCGCGGCTCGACGTGCATTACGTGCCGGGCGAGCACGATCTGGTTGATCCGGAAGCCGGCAAGCTCTATCGCGAGCGCTACGGCCGTGGCACCAAAGGGGCCGGTTGGTATTCGTTTGACGCCAACGGCGTGCACTTCATCGGCCTCGTCAACGTCGTTAACCTGAAGGCCGGCGGGCTTGGCAATCTCGGCGCTGAGCAGCTCGAGTGGCTCGAGGACGATCTCAAAGGGCGCTCGGCCTCACAGCCGATCGTGGTCTTCGCCCACATTCCGCTGTGGACCGTCTATCCGCAATGGGGCTGGGGCACTGATGACGGTGCTAAAGCGCTTAGCTACCTTAAGGGCTTCGGCTCTGTCACCGTGCTCAACGGCCACATCCACCAGGTGATGCAGAAGGTTGAGGGCAACGTCACCTTCCACACCGCGCGCTCGACGGCTTTCCCGCAGCCCGTGCCCGGCACCGCACCGTCGCCCGGCCCAATGAAGGTGCCAGCCGAGCAACTGGAAAAGATGCTTGGCATCGCCAGCGTCACCTTCAAGCAAAACGAACAACGGCTTGCCATCATCGACACGCCGCTTAAGAGCTGACGGCATCACTGCAAACAAGAAACGGTGAGTACCATGACTGGAACGATTGCGCGGCTCACGCTAGCCGCCACCATCTTCTTCGCGGTTTTGGCGGTGGCGCCAGCACGGGCTGCTGACATTTCGGTCAAGATTGCCAACTTCACCTTTGACCCGCCGCAGATCACGGTGAAAACCGGCACCACCGTGGTGTGGACCAACGACGACGACATTCCGCACACGATAACTTCGACCACGCAAGCCTTTAAATCGGCGGCGCTCGACACCAGCGACAAGTTCTCGTTCACATTCACGACGCCTGGCAGCTACCAGTACTTTTGCTCCTTGCATCCGCATATGACCGGGACAATTGTTGTAGAGGGAACGACCGGGAGTATTACGCCCCCGTAAGCACAAAGCCATGCAAGGCTTTCCGCTTTTGGTCAGAGGGGCATTGCAGAATGTTCGAGGTATGTCCGACCACGCAGCACCGGCGCGCGCTGCGAAAGATCTACCGTGATTTTCAGGAATGCATTTGGAATATGAATATAATGACGGGCGGAGTCTTGCTCGTATCATCAGTGATCCAATTGCCATCCAACTGCCCGGCGTGAAGATCGACTTAGATGACGAACAAGTGAACGCATCTGGGTAAGAACATCCGGTAGGTTATGCTTCTCGGATAGCGCACCCCGCGCGCAGCCGACAGGCGCTTCTACTAAAAGGAAAAAGAGTATTTTAGAGACCTTGCGACACTTCCGAAACTTCCGGCGATGAGCTCGCCCAGCGAGACCGAAGCGCTAGATCATTCCGCCTGCAACTAGCGCTAGTTACGCAATGTCCGCTCCTCATGGCGGACATGCCAATCGCGCTGGCGAATGTCGGCGGCTTCAATCCATTCGATCAGCCCACAACGGTTGCACTGGAAAATATCGAATCCCGGAGAGCCCATGCTTCTCGCGAGAGCGAGTACATGTCTAATTGTGCCGGTTGGGCAACGAGGGCACGGCGCTTCCGGCGCACGCCTCGGTCGTTGATCGGGCCATGTCGGTTGAACTAACACATCCATCCCCACTCGGAGATGAATGGGCAAACATGTCCTTTCGATTGCCCAATTTTGGCGCCATTGTGGCTTGCGTTCTCGGCGAGGAAGCGGCCAGCCGACGGCAGCGCAGCTAATACCTCAAGGAACGGGGATGACCCGAGCCCCGACCAAGCAACCTGTGCGGTGAAGCGCGAGGGCGCTGGCACTCCGCGTGTTTAGATTTCCTTAATCCCGACAAGCTTCAATATCTTGAGCCGAGGAGTCACACACGTGAAAAAGCTCACCGTCGTCGCAACCATTGTCGCAATTGCGGTTCCTTCTTTCATAACTCCGCGTGGCGCGCACGCAGGCGATGGTGGCGCTGTAGCAGCTGGGGTTGCGGGAGGGCTTCTCGGTGGGATGGTCTTGGGTTCTGCAATGGCGTCGCGCCCATACTACGCGCCGGCACCCGTTTATGCAGAGCCAGCGCCTCCGCCTCTTACCTGTTATTGGACTCGTGGCCGTCCCTATTGGGATGATTGGCAAGGCGCTTGGGTGCGTCCGCGCGTTCGGGTATGCGAGTAGCCTTCGCGCTGGACGTCGTTCGTGCATGAAGTACGCGGCGATCCTAGAAATGCGTTTTTTCGCGCGCGCTTGATGTGACGATGCGCGTGAACGATTCGGCCGGGCCGAACTAAAAATATACAATCGCATACAAACCGATTGCCGTCCCAACAAAGAAACATCCAAAAGAAAGCAACACTCCAACTAATGACAACACCCTTGGTTATCATTAAATAAATTGAATCTTTTGACCAATTCTCAAGTCCGTCGGACTCGATTTCATCCCAAACGGAGCCGTCAGCATACTCATCCGCCCATCTCGTGAGCATCACCCGATCGGCCGCGTCAGCTTCCGACCCTCGCACGTCCCGCTATTCGATATGGCGAGCAACTCTTTTTTAACGTAAACACGCGCCGGTCAGCCTAACTTCCGCTTTGGCATTGCGAGTAAGACACCGCTTGTTTTTCTCTCACCCATCAGTTCCGCGATACGGTTGGCG
>Ga0207744_1000120_pt1 | contig 14254 bp, 17 predicted proteins | sample LuqExpMetageno56_FD_187814 | JGI IMG/M metagenome (GOLD analysis project Ga0207744, IMG submission 187814) | Tropical forest soil microbial communities from Luquillo Experimental Forest, Puerto Rico - Sample 56 (SPAdes) | ecosystem: Environmental > Terrestrial > Soil > Tropical forest ... | reverse complement strand
GGGCGAGGGCGGTATTTGATCGGCGAGCCGTCGCGGCTCTTCAGCGGCAAATTGCACTTCAAGCCGCCGTAATTTTCTAAATCCTCGCCGGTGATCACCGTGAGCACGCCCGGCATTTCCTTCACCGCCGCTGTATCGATCCCGCGGATCACGCCGTGCGCCACCGTCGAGCGCACCATCACCGCATGCGCCTGGCCGTCGAGATTGATGTCGTCGGTATAACGGCCCTGACCGCGCACGAGCTTCGGATCTTCCGTGCGCCTGACCGGCTGCCCGATACCGAATTTGGTCACGGCCAGCGCGGCCTCTGTCCTCTCGTCCATGCGGGGATGCTTTCTCTCTCGTGCGAAAACCTGAAATAAGCGAGTGCCTCTCGCCGCACAAGAATGAGCGACGAGGCCAAGGGTTGCACCATGCGGGAAGGCTGTTACACTTTTCGCGATAACGGAACATTGCCGGAACCCGCTCGCAGGCGTGGGGCGGCAGGAAGGTTTTTGAAGGTATGAGCGGCGAGGCCGGTGATGTGCCAGGCCTCGACCCCGCGATCGACCGGGCGCCGCTTGCACGCGCCCGTTGGGGTCGGCGGTCGCCCGAGCATTTTCAGTCCGGCGCGTCTGATGGCCGGCCCGCGACCTATGCCGCGCTCGATCTGGGCACCAACAATTGCCGGCTTTTGGTCGCGCGACCCGCGGGCGATGGATTCCGCGTCGTCGACGCTTTCTCGCGGATCGTTCGCCTGGGCGAAGGCGTCTCGCTCACCGGCCGCATGAGCGAAGCGGCGATGTCGCGCGCGATTGCCGCGCTGGCGATCTGTTGGTCCAAAATGAACAGCCGCGGCGTAACGCGCGCGCGTTTGATTGCGACGGAAGCATGCCGCGCGGCGGAGAACGGCGAGGAATTTCGTGTGCGCGTCGCCGATGAGCTCGGGCTCGAATTGGAAGTGATCGATCGCGAAACCGAAGCGCGCCTCGCCGCGACCGGCTGTACGCCTTTGATGGACCCGCAGGCCGAAGGCGTGCTGTTCGATATCGGTGGCGGCTCGTCGGAGCTTGTGCGGCTCAATCGCTCGCAGACTATGCGCCGCGGTCCGGCACTGCCGCGCATCCGCGGCTGGACGTCGCTGCCGACGGGTGTGGTCACACTGGCGGAGCGCTACGGCGGCATCACCGTCACCCCCGGATCATACGAACGCATGGTGGAGGAGGTCAGCGATCTGCTTGCGCCTTTCGTGCGCGAGCACGGGGGAGCGGCGGAGCGCGGCCTGCACATGCTTGGCACCTCCGGCACCGTGACGACGATCGCCGGTGTGCATCTGAATTTAAAGCGGTACGACCGTAATCGCGTCGACGGCTGCTGGATGAGCATGCAGGAGATCAGCGCGGTGGTCGATCGCCTCTTGGCGATGAGCTACGACGAGCGCGTCGCGAGCCCCTGCATCGGCGCGGAGCGCGCCGATCTCGTCCTTGCGGGTTGCGCGATCCTGGAAGCGATTCGCCGCGCATTCCCTTGTCCGCGCCTGCGGGTCGCCGATCGCGGCCTGCGCGAAGGCATGCTGGTGCAGATGATGCGCGAGGACGGCGCCTGGGGCGGCGGGCAGCAGGCGACGGCGACGCCGTGAGCAAATCGGCAAAGGGCGGCGACACGCGCGCGCTGAAGGTGCGCGTAAAGACGGCGGGTAAGCGCTCGCTGTCGTCGAAACTGTGGCTCGAGCGGCAGCTCAACGATCCTTATGTCGCGCGGGCGAAACGCGAAGGCCACCGCTCGCGCGCCGCGTTCAAGCTCATCGAGATCGACGACAAGGCGCGCTTTTTGAAGAAAGGCGCGCGCGTGGTCGATCTCGGCGCCGCGCCCGGCGGCTGGAGTCAGATCGCGGCAAAGCGCGTGCGTGCGCCGGAGGAGGGGCGTGTTGTTGCTATCGACATCCTGGAGATGGAGCCGGTAGTGGGCGTCGATTTTGCCAAGATCGATTTTCTCGATGCCGCGGCGCCGGATAAATTGAAAAAAATGCTCGGCGGTCCGGCCGACGTCGTGCTCTCCGACATGGCCGCGAATGCCACCGGCCACGCGCGTACCGATCATTTGAAGATCATGGCACTGGTCGAACTGGCGGCGGATTTTGCGCGAGAGGTGCTCGCGCCGGGCGGCGCGTTTCTCGCCAAGGTGTTGCAGGGCGGCACCGAGACTTCGCTGCTCGCGGGCCTGAAGCGCGACTTTGCCAAGGTGCAGCACATCAAGCCGCCGGCAAGTCGGCAGGACTCGGCCGAGCTCTATCTGCTTGCCACCGGCTTTCGCGCCCGGCGCTGACCGTGGATCGAACAGAAATTAAAAAAATGAATCGAATCCAAAAGCGCTGAAACTTAAGGGGATTTCTCGTTTTCGGCCTTTGCCGTCGCGCGATTGGCGAGTTCTGCGCCGGCGTCCGGTGAAAGCCTCGCGAACATGAAGATGGAGGCGGCCGAGATCACAGCGACCGCAATGAAGGCGGGCGGGAAGTCGGCCGCAGTAAGATTCGGCTGGGCGCGGACATGCAGCGTCAGTTCGACCGCCAGCGCGCCGAAGGCGACGCCGGTCGAGATAGCAAGCTGCTGCATGACGCTCACCAGCGCGGTGGCGCGGCTGACCCGCGCCTGCTCGACGTCGGCGTAAGCGAGCGTGTTGATGGAGGTGAACTGCAGCGAGCGGAAGAACCCGCCGACCAAGAGCAGCATCAGCATCACCCACACCGGCGTATTCCGCGTGAACGCCGCGCAGGCGCCGAGAAAGGCTGCACTGATGATCGCATTGGCCACCAGCACCGTGCGGAAGCCGAGCCGACGCAACAGCGGCGCGGCGGCCATCTTCATCGACATCGCCCCGACGGCCGAGACGAAGGTGATGAGGCCGGACTGGAATGGCGTCATGCCAAAGCCGACCTGCAGCAAAAGCGGCAAGAGGAACGGCAATGCGCCGATGCCGACGCGGAAGACGAATCCTCCGACCACGCTTGCGCGGAACGTCGGAATGCGGAACAGCGCGAGGTCGAGCGCGGGGTAGGGCGTGCGCCGCGCATGCACGAGATAGGCGGAAAAGAAAATGACGCCGCCGCCGATCAGCGAAGCGACCACGGTCCATGGCAGGAAGTTCAGTCCGAGCACGGAAAAGCCGAACGCGACGCCAGCGATGCCGAGTCCCGCCAGCACCATGCCGACAGTGTCGAACGGTTCGTGCTTCTCCGCGCGCACCTCGGGAATGAACCGCGTGGCGAGCAGGATGCCGATAATGCCGATCGGCACGTTGATGATGAAGATCCAGTGCCAGCTCGCATATGTCGTGATGAAGCCGCCGACTGGCGGGCCGATCACCGGGCCGATCAGCGCGGGCATGGTGACCCAAGCCATCGCATTGAGCAGGTCGCGCTTGGCGATGGTGCGGACCAGCACCACACGCCCGACCGGCGTCATCATCGCGCCGCCCATGCCCTGCACGATGCGCGCGATCACGAAGTCCAACAGCGAGCCGGACATCGCGCAGCCGATCGAGCCGATAATGAAGACCGCGATCGCCGCGCGGAAAACCGTGCGCGCGCCGAAGCGGTCGGCGGTCCAGCCGCTTGCCGGGATGAAGACCGCGAGCGAGAACAGGTAAGAGGTGACCGCGAGCTTCAACGCGAGCGGATTGGTCCCAATGTCCGCCGCGATCGCCGGCAGCGACGTGGCGATCACGGTCGAGTCCATGTTTTCCATGAACAGGGCGACCGCGATGATGAGCGGGACGATGCGGTCGGGGCGCATTTGAAAGGGGGCGGGCACTGGTCTTGAAACGCCGGCCGGTGGGGAAACCGGCGTTCATAACAGCCATCCAGGCAAAACCCTAGGAATCATCGGGGCTCCATGCTATCGACCCACGCCAACCCAAAAGCGGGCTTTCGAAACGCGCGGGAACCCCCTCGCGGCAGGCATTTCGTATTTTCCTGCCGGTCCTATATGCCCTTCGCGGGCGAGACGGAGTTGGCGATGGCGAACATAAACCAAACGGTGCTGCGCGAGGCGCTGACCTTCGACGACGTGCTGATCCGGCCCGGTCTGTCGGAAGTCCTGCCTAGCGCAGTCGATGTCCGCTCGCACATCACCCGCACGATCCCGCTCAATCTGCCGATCGTCGCCTCCGCTATGGACACCGTTACCGAGAGCCAGATGGCGATCGCGATGGCGCAAGCGGGCGGCATCGGCGTCATCCACCGCAACCTCGAGCCCAACGAGCAGGCCGCGCAGGTGCGGCAGGTGAAGAAATTCGAATCCGGCATGGTGGTGAACCCGCTCACCATCGGGCCCGAGGCGAGCCTGCAGCAGGCGCTCGACCTGATGAAGGACAACCGGATCTCCGGCATTCCGGTGGTCGAGAACGGCGGCACGGGTCAGCCCGGCAAGCTCGTCGGCATCCTGACCAACCGCGACGTCCGGTTCGCCACCGATCCGCGCCAGCCCGTCTCCGAGTTGATGACCAGAGATCGCCTCGTCACGGTGCGCGAAGGCGTGAGCCAGGACGAGGCCAAGCGGCTGCTGCACCAGCACCGGATCGAGAAGCTGCTCGTCGTCGACGACCAGTACCGCTGCGTCGGCCTGATCACGGTGAAAGACATCGAGAAGGCGGTCGCCAATCCGAACGCCTGCAAGGATGAGCAGGGGCGCCTGCGCGTCGCAGCAGCGACGACCGTTGGCGACAAGGGGTTTACCCGCACCGAGGCACTGATTGCGGCGGGTGTCGACCTCGTCGTGGTCGACACCGCGCACGGCCACTCGCGCATGGTCCTGGAGGCCGTGTCCCGCATCAAGAAACTGTCCAATGCCGTACAGGTGGTCGCCGGCAACGTGGCGACGGCCGACGGGGCGAAAGCGCTCATCGATTCCGGCGCGGACGCGATCAAGGTCGGTATCGGCCCCGGCTCGATCTGCACGACGCGTGTCGTCGCCGGCGTCGGCGTGCCGCAGCTCACGGCCATCATGGATTGCGTCGAAGCGGCGAAGGCGAACGGCACGCCAGTGATCGCCGACGGCGGCATCAAGTATTCCGGCGACCTCGCCAAGGCGATTTCGGCCGGCGCCGACTGCGCCATGGTCGGTTCGCTGCTCGCTGGCACCGACGAGACGCCGGGTGAGGTATTCTTGTATCAGGGCCGCTCGTACAAGACCTATCGCGGCATGGGGTCGGTCGGCGCGATGTCGCGCGGCTCGGCCGATCGCTACTTCCAGCAGGACATTAAGGACACGCTCAAGCTCGTGCCGGAAGGCGTAGAGGGCCAGGTCGCGTATAAGGGCTCCGCACAGACCGTACTGCATCAATTGGCCGGCGGCTTGCGTGCTGCGATGGGCTATGTCGGCGCGTCGACGATAGCCGAGCTGCATCGCAAGGCCGAATTCGTGCGCATCACCGGTGCGGGCTTGCGCGAGAGCCACGTGCACGACGTGGTCATCACGCGCGAGAGCCCGAATTATCCGAGCCGGGGCTGATGTCCATCGCGACTGTCCTCCTTCCGCTGTTCGTGGAGGTGCTGCTCACCTTCGCGCTGATGCTCGGGATGATGTACTTCCGGACGTCTTCGTTGCAGCGCGGCGAAACGCGGTTCGAGCAGATCGCAATGCGCGAGCCGAACTGGCCGGTGCGCGCCACCCAATTCGCCTATGCCTTCAGCAATCAGTTCGAACTGCCCGTTCTATTCTATGTTCTGACGATCCTGGCGATTATTACGCACCATGCCGATATCGTTTTCCTGGTGCTGGCCTGGATTTTCGTGATCCCGCGGATCATGCAGGCCTACGTGCACGTGACTAACAACAATGTGCGCTGGCGCGGCAGCTTCTACGGCGTCGGCGCACTGGTGCTCTTAGCGATGTGGATCATCTTCATCGTGCGTATCGTCGCCGGCCTGCCATGACGCCGGGCGCACGGCTTTCCGCTGCCATCGAAGTCCTCACTGCGATCGAGAGCGAACGACGGCCGGCCGCCGATGCGCTGAAGGCGTGGGGCCTCTCGCATCGCTTTGCCGGGTCGGGCGATCGCGCGGCGATCGCGGGCCTCGTCTACGACGCGCTGCGCCGTCGCGCCTCCAGCACCTTCCTCATGCGCCAGGACAGCGCGCGCGGCGTTCTGCTCGGTATGCTCAAGCGCGAGCGCGGGATGGAAACGGACGCCATCGCGCGGCTGGCGGACGGCTCGCGCTTTGCGCTCGCGCCCCTGAGCGAGGACGAACGGCGGCGGCTGGACGCGGCCGACCTCGCCGGCGCGCCGCCGCACATCACAGGCGACTACCCGGAATGGCTGGATGCGCAGTTCACCAAGAGCTTCGGTGACGACCGTGCGGAGGAGGGCGCTGCGCTCGCCTCGCGCGCTCCGCTCGACCTGCGCGTCAACACGCTCAAGGGCAATCGCGAGCAGGCCGCTTCGATGCTCACCGATCTCAAGCCAGCGCCGTTGGGCTGGTCGCCGTGGGGCCTGCGTATCGTACTCGGTGCCGACGCAAAAAGCCCTCCGATCCATGCCGAGCCGGCGTTTCTTAAAGGTCTGGTGGAAGTTCAGGACGAGGGCTCGCAGGTCGCCGCTCTGTTGTCTTCGGCGAAGCCGGGCGAGCAGGTGCTCGATCTCTGCGCCGGCGCGGGTGGAAAAGCATTGGCGCTTGCGGCGGCGATGCAGAACAAGGGCCAGATATTCGCCACCGACGAGGACAAAAGGCGGCTCGCGCCCATTCACGACCGCATCAAGCGATCCGGAGCGCGCAACATCCAGGTGCGCACGCCGAGGTCGGTCGGTGGCGAGCTCGACGACCTCGCCGGCCGCATGGACCTCGTGCTGATCGACGCGCCGTGCACCGGCACGGGAGCCTGGCGGCGCAATCCGGATGCGAAGTGGCGGATGCGGCCCGGTGCGTTGGAGCAGCGGCTGAAGGATCAGGCTGAGGCGCTCGACCGCGCCGTACCGTTCGTCAAAACGGCCGGCCGCATCGTCTACATCACCTGTTCAGTGCTGGACGACGAGAACGGCGGGCAGGTGCGCGCGTTCCTGGCGCGCCATCCGGAGTTCGAACCGGTTCCGTCCAACATGATCGCGGCTCCCCTCGGCGAACGCGCCTTCCTGTTCAACAAGGCCGCGCAGCTGGCGGCAGAAGGGTTGTTGATGACGCCGCGGCGGACCGAGACTGACGGTTTTTTCGTGAGCATATTGCGACGCAGGTGATTCGATCGGCGCTGCGCCGTTCCTCTCGCCGAGAACCGGGGACAAATCGGCCGCGGTTAACCCTTTGTATGTGGGGATGTTCAATGATTTCCCCGATTGTGCCCCATTCCCGGCTCAAATAGTTCCGAAAAATCCTGTGTCTCACACCCTAAGATACTCCAGCCGAGGCTCCTCTCCTATGTTGGTCGCGACCCGCGATCCGATGCCCCAGCACGGCCAGCACGACGCCTCCGTGCCGGCGAGCGCGGCGCACGGCTCGCGCATGGGCCGAGTGATGCTGGTGTTGCAGCTCGCCGGCTCGTTCCTGGCAATCCCGGTCGGCCTGGCCAGCGGCTATTCGATCTACCGCGCGAATTTCTCGCCGGAGATCACCTGCCAGACGCTGCGCAGCAACATCGTCTCGATGATCGACAAGCAGATCGATGCGAGCACGCGGCGCATGCTGGTGCGCCGTGACGTCGAGACCTTCGAGAGAACCTGCGGCACGGTCGATCCAGACGCCGAAGCGGCGTTCAAGGCGCTGCTTGCATCCGATGCGCCGCCGGCGGTCACGCCCGCCGTGCAGACGGTGCAGCCGTTGGCATTGCCTGCGCAGGAATGGAAGAAGCCGGAGCCTGTTCAGGCCAGCAGACCCGCACTCAGGGACATGAAAGAGGCGAAGGGCGTCAAAGACGCGAAGGACGCCAAAGACGTGAAGGACGCGAAGGAGCCCGCCCGCGAGGCGCGGGTGCAGCCGTCCGATCCCGCGGGCGATGCCCGCTGGCTTGATGCCGTGCGGCATGCCCTGACGGCGCGTCAGGTCGAGCGGGATGCCGCTGAGGCGACGGTGAAGCCGCTCGCGCCGCCGCCTGCGCCTGCGACGCACACGCCGCCTGTGGCCGCCACGCCGGTGGAGGCCGTTCCGGTGGCAATCGCGCCGGCTTTGCCGCCGCCGATGAACATCAGCGCTGCTCCGGCCACTCCGGCCGCTCCCGATCACCCCGTCCCGCCTGGTTCGATCCCGGATGGGGTCGCGACCGGCAGCGTGACCTCGCAGACGAGTTGGACGGATCACATCCCGTTCTTCGGGCGATAACCGGCAATCAATTCAGCACGCCCACAATCGCGCCCATCAGCCACGTCGTCAGCGTGCCAAAGACGATCGACTTGGCGCCGCGGAATCCAATTTTTGACGGTGCCGAAGGCTGGAGCGGCTATTCCCTATACCTTATACTTTATGGCGTTGCAGACTTAGACATATCCACAGGGAGCAAATCATGAAATCGATTATCATTGCGATCGTCGTTTCGCTCGTAGCTGGCGGGACCGCCATGGCATCCTGCAAGAGCGATGCGGCGGACAAGAAACTCGCGGGCGCGGCGCTTAAGAGTTTCATGACCAAGTGCGAGGCGGACGCGAAGAAGACGTGTGAAGTCGATTCCAGCTCCAAGAAGCTCGCAGGCGCTGCCAAGACGAGCCATATGAAGAAGTGCGTCGGCGACGCTGTGGGTCAGTAGCATCGACCTGGGCACCAGACGCGCAGCGCTGATCTGCTGCGACCGGATGGACGATCACAACGGGCGTGCCTGCTCCTGCCCGCCCGGCGGCTGCATGCTCACGAACTCGCCGAGCCCGAGTGCCGGCGGACCATCGTCAGCATGAGATCCCACGCGTTGCGGATATTGAAGAAGAGCAGCAGCAACAATCCGCCCGCGAGCAATTCGGATGAATGCCGCCACGGTAGCAAGGCCGCACACAGGATTGCGATATATCCGACTGCCGGGAACGCGCCGTAGGCCAAGGCGTCGATGAATACGACCTCTTCATATCGGTCGCGTGCGACCTCCAGCGTGACGTAAGCGCTGATGCAAAGACCTATGATGGCGACGAGAGCCGTGAGCCCAGCAATGAGCCACCGCGGATCGGCCGGCGTGAGCATCAGCAGGGACACGAACAGCACGGCCGAGAAGTGCACGACGACCGGACTTATGAACGTCCGTGTTGCCGTCGCTCGCTCGGGCGTAAGAAAGCCGACGCCGATCGAAACGGCGACGAACAGCAGTGCCACCAGTGCCGCGGCCGCCGTGCCGAGCAGGACGTAGAATTCGTGCCACTCGCGCAAGCCCTCCATGCGCGAGCTATCCTCGCCCGACGAACGGCATCGTGTTCGCCATCACCGTCATGAACAGGACGTTCGAGCCGAGCGGCAGGCTCGCCATGTAGACGACCGCGTTGCCCACATGCTCTGCATCCATGCGCGGTTCGATCATCTTGGTGCCGTTCGGCTGCAGGACGCCGTCTCCTTGCACCATGCGGTCGGTGAGTGGCGTTGCCGCATTGCCGATGTCGATTTGCCCGCAGCAGATGTCGTATGGCCGGCAATCGAGCGACGTCGATTTGGTCAGGCCGGTGATCGCGTGCTTGGTCGAGGTATAGGCGACGGAGTAGGGACGCGGCGTATGCGCGGAGATCGAACCGTTGTTGATGATGCGGCCGCCGCGCGGATTCTGCGCCTTCATGATCTTGATCGCTTCCTGCGTGCACAGGAACATGCCGGTGAGGTTGGTCGCGACGACGTTCTGCCAGGTCTCGTAGGGCAGGTCCTCGAGGGGAACCGGCGGCGCGCCGATGCCGGCGTTGTTGAACAGCACGTCGAGGCGGCCGAAGCTCGCCTTCACCGTTTCGAACAATTTCAGAATGGAGTCGTGCTTCGATACGTCCGTCGGCACCGCCAGCGCCTGCGCGCCGAGGCCGTTGATTTCGCCTTTTACCTGCTCCAGCGGCTCGGGCCGGCGGCCGGCGAGCACGAGGCTGTAACCCGCCTTAGCGAGCGCTATGGCGACCGCGCGCCCGACGCCCGTGCCTGCACCCGTGACCAACGCGATCTTTGCCGTCATCCGCAGCCCTCCCCGCAAAAAATGGTTGCGGTTGCAATAGCACAAAGCCGCCGATGCCGTCTCCCGCGCGCACCGGCTTGAGCCGGCCACACGGGCGCGCTAGGGGTTCGCGTCATAACGCGAGCCCCTGCATGTCCGCTTCTCCCGAAATCGTTACCGCCGCCGTGCTCGTCATCGGCGACGAGATTCTGTCCGGCCGCACCAAGGACAAGAACATCGGCACCATCGCCGAGATGTGCACCGCGGTCGGTATCGACTTGAAGGAAGTGCGCGTCGTCGCTGACGACGAGCCGGCGATCGTCGAGGCGATCGAGGTCCTGCGCAGCCGCTACACCTACGTGTTCACGACCGGCGGCATCGGGCCGACGCATGACGACATCACCGCCGATTGCGTGGCGAAAGCGTTCGCTGTGCCGCTCGACGTGCATCCGGATGCGGTCGCGATCCTGAAGGAGCGCCTCGCGAAAACGGGCGGCGAATTGAACGAGGCGCGCCTGCGCATGGCGCGCATTCCTCGGGGCGCGGTGCTGGTCGCGAACAAGATCTCCGGCGCGCCGGGCTTCTGGATCGGCAACGTGATTACGATGGCCGGGATTCCGGCCGTGATGCAGTCGATGATGGAAGAGGTGCTGCCGAAGCTGAAGACCGGCGTAAAACTTCTCTCGGAATCAGTGCGTGCGGATGCGAAGGAAGGTGACGTCGGCACGGAACTCGGCGTCATTGCCAAGGCGCATCCGGAAACGATTATTGGCAGTTATCCGTTTTTCGATGAGCGCGGGCCGAACACGAACATCGTCGTACGCGCGCGCGATCCGCAGAAGCTCGCGGCGGCGAAGGCTGCGGTGGAGCGGATGCTGACCGAGATCAGGGCTCGGCTGGGCGGATAAGCCGTCCTCCTCTCATCCCTGCGAAGGCGAGGATCCGGCGCGGCGGTGCCGAGCTGCAATTCAAATCTGGATTCCCGCTGGCGCGGGAATGAGCGGGAGGACACGACGCTCATGCCACCACCCAGTCCCGACAAAATCTTCCCCGTCTCGTGGGACCAGTTCCACCGCGACTCACGCGCACTCGCCTGGCGGCTGCATGCGGCAGGCCCCTTCGAGGCGATCGTCTGCATCACGCGCGGCGGGCTCGTGCCGGCCGCGATCGTCGCGCGCGAATTAAACGTGCGCATCATCGAGACGGTGTGCGTCGTTAGCTACCAGAATTATCAAAACCAGGGCGAGTTGAAGGTCTTGAAGGGTGTCGCGCACGAGGTCACGTCGCTGCGCGCGCAAGGCAAGGGCGTGCTGATCGTCGACGACCTCGTCGACACGGGCAAGACTGCGCGGGTCGTGCGCGACATCCTGCCCGACGCGCATTTCGCGACGGTCTACGCCAAGCCGATGGGGCGTCCGCTGGTCGACACCTTCGTCACCGAAGTATCGCAGGACACCTGGATCTACTTCCCCTGGGACACGGGACTTGCATTCCAGCCACCGATCCGCGCCGGCGGGGATTGAGTTCACCTCTTAATTCAGAAGAGTCGCGCTTTCCCATGCCGCGAAGCCGCTCTAGAGTCGCCGCAAAACCACGGGAGAACGCCATGACGGCTATTGCCGCTAAACATGAAGAGCCCGACCTGCGCTCGCGCCATGTGAAGCCCGAGGAAATACCCTGGCAGCACCTGCAGTTCGAAGGCTGCGAGATCAAGCCGCTCTACTTCGATGCAAAGACCGGCCAGGCGACGCTCTTGTTCAAGATGGCGCCGGGCGCGGTGCTGCCCGATCATGAGCATGCGCTGCTCGAGCAAACCTACGTGCTGGAAGGCTCCCTCGTCGACAAAGACGGGCCCGACGCGGGGCTCGAGGTGAAAGCGGGCGAATTCGTCTGGCGTCCGCCCGGCAGTCGCCACTCGGCCTGGTCTCCGCACGGCGGACTGATGATCGGAATCTTCCAGGCGCCGAACAAGTTCTTTGGCAAGGACGGGCAGGTCACCGATCCGAACGGCCGCGACTGGCAGGAGACCTGGGGCCACGTTTTGGAAAAATAGTGTCCGCGCGCTCGTCGCGCGGCCCCCCAAGCGAGGCGAGCGCTCGCGTGCGCGACCGCACTTTCAAATCCGATTGGGAGGAGGACTTGGCATGATCACTATCTACGGTGCGCCGCCGACACGCGCGCTGCGCGTCTGCTGGATGCTGGAGGAGATGAACCTGCCGTATGAGATCCGCTCGGTGAATTTCCAAACGCGCTTCGAGGACAGGGAGTTTATGGCGATTAGCCCCGCGGGCGCGGTGCCCGCGATGCGCGACGGCGACACGCAGTTGATCGAGTCTTGCGCGATCCTCGAATACCTCGGCGCGAAATACGGGCCGACGCCGCTCACGCCAGCTCCGACCGACCCGCGTTATCCGGCCTACATGTCCTATCTGCACTTCGGTGAGGCGTCGCTCAGCGGGCCGCTCAACGTGACGGTGGCGACGCGTTTCTTCGCACCGGACGATCAGAAGCAGAACTGGGGCGCGCAGTTCGCGATCGAGAATTTCGTGCGCAAGTCGGGCGCGCTGCTCGGGCCGCTCAGCCGCGGGCCCTACATCGCGGGAGACGTGTTTACCGCTGCCGACATCTCGTGCGGCTATGCGGTCGGGCTCTCGCGTTTCCTAGGCTTCGAGGAACGGCTAGACCCAGTGCTGCGCGACTACGCGGGCCGCGTAACGCGGCGCCCCGCCTATCAGCGCGCCATGAGCAAGGCGCAACCAGTCGGCTGATCTCCCTCTTTGACGTAGCGCCGTTCCAACGCTACGCAACGGCGCGCCGCGGACGTGGCGGAACGGTAGACGCAACGGACTTAAAATCCGTTGGGCGTAAGCCCGTGAGGGTTCGAGTCCCTCCGTCCGCACCAATCAAATCAATAGGTTATGTCAGATAGGGACGCCCGGTATTTGATCGCCATCTCGTTTTGGCAACATCCTTCGCAACATCGTCACGATTCGCGAGCCAGGGGAAACCGCTAAGGAGAGCACGGCGCCGGAAAATGCCAAGGCGACACAGGTGCGGGGGAGGGCGTTAGCAAGCAGGCTTGCCGGTCGCTTGCTGCCAGACCAGAATCAGCCGCATGGGACTTCGATTCTACAGGCGCATCCGCATCGCGCCGGGCCTCCGAATAAACCTCAGTAAGAGGGGCGCATCCGTCAGCGCGGGCGGACGCGGGCATTGGCTCACGTTCGGCCCTAGAGGAGAACGCGCGACGATCGGCCTCCCAGGAACGGGCCTGTCGTACACCGAGAACTTGGGCGGACGGCGGGGCGGACGACCGTTCGCTATCGTGATTGCGATCGCGATCATCGGATTCATCCTGCTCGCTGCCGCGCTAGGGAGTTGATAGCGCCGAGTCGGTCTTTCCCGATGCGCATGTTCTACACGCTGGCGGACTACCCGCACGAGACGGTCGAGATCGAGTGCGCCAAGTGCGGTCGCCACGGTCGGCTGCGGACGGCCCGGCTGCTCGCCGAGCATGGGCCTGACATCAAACTGCCGGACCTATTGCGGGAGATCGCGCAGTGTCCGAAATGGGGCAACATGAACGATAGCTGCGAAGCCTGTTATTCGCCCTCAAGTCAGATCGACCGTTAGCGGCACAAGAAAGCGGCCCCAGACCGGGGCCGCCTAGTCAATGAACAGACGTATCCGGCTAACGTGTCCAGGCGCGCTTTGGTTCTGCTTACACCGTTCTACTGCCCCCAGGATTGGCCCGGGCGCTGATGGAAGGTCAACGGCGAGCACAACGAGGCACCACTTGTTGGCGCCTCGTTGAAACCGTCACTTCGAACCAGTTTTAGCCTGGACAAACACTCAGGCCAGTACAGGATCCGAGCGTGAAAGCAGCACCAGCCTCCTCGACCGCCCCCGCACGCTCCAGCGCCTCGTCGGATGCTACTTCATAGCTGAGAGTCTCGTCGTCAACATGATCGACATGGCTGTTTTCGTTCATGGCATTGCTCCGCTGAAAGTCTAGTCTTCACTAGAGCAGATAAAGATTTCACTGCATTGATTAGGGACAACAAATAACGACTTCGAGCTTTTTTTTAGTTTTCAAATGTCCGCTTCTCTAATCGGCCGTTTTGGGTCAAGCGCTTTCAAACTGTCCACCACTTCAGTGGTCGGTGTCGCTCACGGGCTCGCGCTTCTCTTCG
>Ga0207744_1000116_pt1 | contig 14436 bp, 19 predicted proteins | sample LuqExpMetageno56_FD_187814 | JGI IMG/M metagenome (GOLD analysis project Ga0207744, IMG submission 187814) | Tropical forest soil microbial communities from Luquillo Experimental Forest, Puerto Rico - Sample 56 (SPAdes) | ecosystem: Environmental > Terrestrial > Soil > Tropical forest ... | reverse complement strand
CTTCCGGCGCGCAGGTGCATAGCTCAGGGAGCACCGACGGTTGGCGCTTGCCATTGCTCGGGCCCGACGGAAGCGGCCTAGCGGTGAGTTCTTTATTCATGTCGGAACCTCTCGTATCAGAGGTTTGTGAATCGGCTCAAAGCGCGGAATGAAGTGTGCGTAATGCACATGACTTCAATGTCACAGGACCCGTTTACGGATTTGTGACAGCCGGCGCATCAGAATGCGTCGTCTGTGCCTGGAGACACCGCATAATTGGCCCTCGGCAGCTGTTGCCTCCAAGGACCAACAGCATTCGAGCCGCTGTGTTTCAGGGCAAATATGCCATTTGGCGACCAGGCGGCCAGGCGCCCGGCGAATGGCAACACGGGTCCTTACGGTTTGGTAACGCACGCTAGCCACTGGGACGGGCCGGCGACGCGAGGCCGCCCGATCCAAAAAGGCGTTACGGACGATGAAAAGATTTGCGCGTGTAAGCTTCATGGCTCACCTCCTTATCGGTCCCGGTTGACCGAGGAGGTGAGAGAGCGAGGCTTTCTAGGCCCTAGCTTTCCTCACCGGCCGAGCACCGGGAGCGATCCGTTTAAGCCAAATTAGCGCCCGGCAAGCCAACGTTCTGAACGCCGCGGCGCGACTAGGGTAGCTGTCCATTTTGTCCTGACACGAGTTGTTCGAGGTTCCCCCCGAACGTTTTGGCCTTACGCCCATCTATCGCAATCTGTCAATGAAAAATGATCGCAAAAAGCGAAATTCGTTCTTTCTGGCACCCTGACCTCATGCTCAAATGTTCGCAATCTCGTCGCGGCCGGGGGATGCGGATCACGTATGAACGGGACGCTTGAGTGGTTGCAAAAGACCTCGGGTCCTCGGGAGTATCCAGATTCGTCAAGAAACGCGATGCCCGGCCCTGCAACAAAAAGCAATCGGAATTTCATGACCGGCCATACACCCCCGTCTGCGCACGAATCCCGGGGCCTCAACAGCGCCTACTCTCGTGGCACTCACGTACCGGCGGAACAGGCGCCCACAGCATCAGAAGCGCCACGACGCTTCCCCTAAAGCTAAGAAGTGTTTATCATTTTAACGTGCGCGGGGAACTGCAATGACCAAAACCAACCGTCCGTGGTATACAGTTCTGTACATACAGGTGCTAATTGCGATCGCTATTGGCATTTTGGTTGGCCATTTCTGGCCTGATCTAGGCAAAGATATGAAGCCGCTTGGCGACGGCTTTATCTCGCTGATCAAAATGATGATTGGACCGGTGATCTTCTGCACTGTAGTGCATGGGATCGGGTCGATGCGCGACCTCAAAAAAATTGGGCGCGTTGGTGTCAAGACTTTATTCTATTTCGAGGCGGTTTCGACTCTTGCGCTGGCTATAGGGTTGATCGTCGGAGAGTTCCTGCAGCCCGGCAAAGGTTTCAATATCGATCCGGCAACCCTCGATCCGAAGGCAGTGGCTAGTTACGTCACCAAGGCCAAGGAAGAGGGCATCGTTCCTCACTTGTTGGCAATAATTCCGGACACATTCATGGGAGCCTTTGCCAAAGGCGACCTGTTGCAAGTTCTACTCGTATCGATTCTTTCAGGCTTCGCGATCTCGCGCCTCGGCGACCTCGGCGAAAAGATTAGCCGGGTCGTTGACGCTATGGCCAAGATCTTTTTCGGCATGATCCGAATTATCGTTAGGGCAGCACCGATTGGTGCCTTTGGTGCGATGGCTTTTACCGTTGGCGCCTACGGCGTCGCTTCTCTAGTGAACCTAGTGGAGCTAATCGCCACGTTCTATCTGACGAGCCTGCTCTTTGTTCTGCTCGTCCTTGGCACCATTGCTCGCCTCGCCGGCTTTTCCATTCTGCGTTTCATCGCGTACATCAAGGATGAGTTGCTCATTGTCCTTGGAACGTCGTCGTCGGAAACCGTATTACCCCACATGATTCAGAAGATGGAGCGCCTTGGCGCGTCGCAGTCGGTGGTCGGCTTAGTGATCCCCACGGGCTACAGCTTCAATCTTGACGGCACGAACATTTATATGACGTTAGCAATACTATTTTTGGCACAGGCCACGAACACTCCGCTGACGTTCGGGCACCTCCTCGGCATTCTCGCGATCGCAATGATTACGTCGAAAGGTGCCTCTGGCGTGACCGGCGCCGGATTCGTGACGCTCGCAGCGACGCTTGCGATTGTCCCTGACATACCAATTCAGTCCCTCGCCATTTTGCTCGGCATCGATAAGTTCATGAGCGAATGTCGAGCTCTTACCAATCTGGTCGGCAACGGCATCGCAACCGTCGTCATTAGTCGATGGGAAGGCGAACTCGACCTGAAAAAGCTTCATGAAACGATGGCCCACCCGATAGCAGTTGGGGAAGAGCTTGAAGCACAGCCGGCCTGACCTTCGGTGAACTCAGGTTTGCTTTGGGTCAATGTTGTTGAAAACGTCTCCGCCGATTAACGTGCGCACAGCATTAGAATTTAGATCGTGGATTTTTGAACAGATCTCGCGCGCGGGACGCCGTTCTTGAATCACAGTTGACCCCCTCAAAACCGCTGCAATGCTGTATCAGTTCCTTCTGCGGAAGTTCATGGCTCGATTAGACCGTACTCGGCGCTCGCATATCGACCGCCAGCACTGAGGCCTTTCATCCGATACGAACGCCGCTCGATCATGTTACAGCGACGCAATCGTCTATGCCGCTGGTGAAAAAATCGGGCCGCCAATCGCGGCCGCCCGGGCTTAGGCAGCGTCAATCATTGTGCAATTTTTCGGATTCATTTCGGGTTTTTGTGTGGGCAGCTTACTGATAACCTAAAAGACATATACGCAGCAGGGGCGAAGATGCGGAATGGAGCCTGTGCGTTGGTTGCCCTCCTGCTCGGCGGCTGCGCCTCGCATACGACCTCCCTCGACGACGCGAGAAACCGGTTCCTTGAGGCGCAGGCAGATTATCAAGAGTGCTTAAATTCAGGGAGCGGCGAAACAATCAGTAATTGCGAGCCGAAACGCCTGAACGCCAAAATCGCAGAGCAAGCCTACAAAGACGCAATGAGCAACGGCACTGGCAACCCCTGACAGCTTGTGATGTCTAGAGACCGCCCCAGAGCTACAACGTGCGCTTTTTCCGCTCTGTCCCGCAGTGTCGGCTTTGCAATACTGCTAGCATGCACGATCTTGAACGTCCAACACGCGGTTGCCGCCAACACCGTCACGGTCGGCGGCCTCACCTACGTCAACAAGGGGTTGGTCGGAGTTGGACGTCTAGCGGCGGACTTGCGCGATAAATTCGGCGAAACGTTCGGTTCGGGTTCGGGCCTCGCCGCCGACCCAAAAAGTTGGTCGCGAGCGGGAAGCGGCTACCGCGGCACGCTCTACATGCTGCCTGACCGAGGTTACAACATCAGCGGAACTGAGGACTATCGCGCACGACTATACAAACTCACGTTTGTATTTAAGCCACCCGCCGATCCGAGTGCTCTTCCCGTCAAAGCGCGCCAGAACACCTTGCAGTTGACGCTCGCTGACACAATCCTGCTGAGGGATTTCGGCGGCAGGCCACTAAGCGGGCTTGATCCGACGGTTGATAGCATGCGGCACGCACGCAATGGATTTCCCGTGATGCCGCAGGCCACGAATGGCAAAATCAGCCTTGACGCTGAGGCCTTGGTCCTGATGCGCGACGGCACATTCTTCATCGGCGATGAATATGGGCCTTACATCTACCACTTCTCCGCGATCGGCCGCATGCTCTCCGCGATAAGACCGCCTGAAGCCTTTATTCCCAAGCGTCACGGCCACGATAGTTTTTCATCGAATAATCCGGGTCCAGGCGCGCCACCAGCGCAGCCGCCTGATCCGGAAACCGGCCGCCAAAACAATCAGGGTTTTGAAGGCGTGTCGGTGACGCCGAGCCGAAAATATCTAGCAGCAGTGCTGCAAAGCGCCACGTGGCAGGACGGGGGCGATTCGCCGGAGACGCGGCAGAACACTCGACTTCTTTATTACGACGTTACCGATCCGGATCGCGTAAAATTGGTTCACGAGTATGTCGTACCACTGCCCGTCTTCACGAATACACAGGGCAGGCGTAGGGTCGCGGCACAGAGTGAATTGCTTGCCCTCGACGATACACATTTCCTCCTGCTCTGCAGGGATACTGGAAACGGCTACGGGCTCCAAGGTTCGACCTCGCTTTATCGCAGGATCGAGCTTCTCGATATTTCCAAGGCGACTGATATCGCGGGATCAAAATATGACGGCTTGGTTCCGGTGGCACCCGAAGGCCAACTTGTCGACGGCATTGTGCCGGCATTACTGACCCCCTTCATCGACATCAACGACAATTCGCAACTCAACAAATTCGGCCTGCATAATGGCGAACCGAACGATCGCAACGACCTCTACCAGAAATGGGAAGGCATGGTCCTTTTATCGGCGCTCGATCCAAAAAATCCGCGCGACTACTTCCTGTTCGTTTCCAACGACAACGATTTCATCACACAGCACGGATTCCATGCGGCCAAAGCATACAAGGATCCGAGCGGCGTCGACGTCGATACAATGATGCTGGTCTATCGGGTGACACTTCCGGAAAGCCGATGATCGTTTCCCCGCCAGACACCATCCGAAAACATCATCAATCGGGATCGGCAGCCGAAGTTTTGTCAGCCTTTGCAAAACTCGGGGTAAGCTGCTTCGGCGGGCCGATCGCTCACATCGGTTATTTCAGACAGGAGTTTGTTGTCCGTCGTCGTTGGCTCGATGAGCGTAGTTATGCCGACCTTGTGGCGCTGTGCCAATTTCTACCTGGCCCCGCCAGTAGCCAGGTCGGTTTCTCTCTTGGTCTCATGCGGGGTGGTTACCTTGGCGGCCTCGCGGCTTGGGTTGGCTTTACGCTGCCATCGGCGATTGCCCTCGTACTATTCGCCTATGGTGCCAGCGCCCTGAAGGGTCCGGTCGGAACTGGCTTGCTTCACGGTCTCAAGCTTGTGGCAGTCGCAATCGTTGCCCAGGCGGTATGGGGCATGGCGCGAATGCTCTGCCCCGATCGCGAACGCGCTTCCATCGCTGTCATCTCGGCGCTGACAATTCTGTTTAGCTCCTCGTCCGTTGCTCAGATCGGCGCGATCGTTTTGGGCGGCGTTCTTGGTTTTTTGCTTTGCCGCGCAGGGCCGTCGCTACCATCAGATCAGGGGCATATGCCGGTGCCAGTTTCGCGCCAAGTCGGACTGCTTGCCCTCGCTGTTTTCTTCCTACTCCTTGCCGGGCTGCCCGTTCTGAAGGCGTTGGCCCATTCGCAGGGCGTGGCGTTGTTTGAAGCTTTCTATCGATCGGGGGCCCTTGTCTTTGGCGGCGGACATGTCGTGTTGCCGCTTCTGCGCGAGGCGACGGTTTCCCCCGGGTGGGTAAGCGACAACGCATTTCTCGCTGGCTACGGTGCCGCGCAGGCAGTGCCCGGACCCTTGTTTACGTTCTCCGCCTATCTCGGGGCTGTCATGGGTCCATCGCCGAACGGGATAGCGGGCGCAGTGATCAGCCTCATCGCAATATTTATGCCTGGTCTTCTTGTACTCATTGGGACACTGCCGTTCTGGGAGACCTTCCGCCGACAGAGCTGGGCACAATCCGTGATGCGTGGCGTAAATGCCGCGGTTGTCGGTCTGTTGGGCGCGGCGCTCTACAATCCAGTATGGACGAGCTCGGTTAACGCGCCGATGGATTTCGGTCTGGCGCTCGTGGGGTTCGTACTTCTGACTGTGTGGGAAGCCCCGCCACTCGTGGCCGTCGCCGTCAGCGCAATCGGTGGCATTGTGCTTGCTATCGCGCCATTTTGAACCACGACTGACGACAAATAAGTTATGGTTGGATTAGTCCTCGATTGCAGCAAAAAGCTTTTCCGAGAGTGCATTTTCTCCCGGCACTCACGTTAGCGGGCGCAGGACTTCAGAACGCATCACAGACGAACATTTATTCTTGGGTACCAAATAACTTATTGAAGCTGCCGCAACAGCTTGAAGCCCACATACGGTTTGACCGCATCCTCTTTTGGAGCAGTCAGGGGTGCCGGTAACGGAACATTGTAGTTCCGCGGTCGATCAGTTTCTAGTTTCAACGAATAGTCGCCTAATTTTGTGGTGGTCGCGGCTTCGATTTTGTTTTTCTCATTCTCGCCCGCAAAGCAGCCATTGGCGAAGCCGAGTAAAAATACGAGCGCAACTGCCCCAGTCATACGCATGCATCACCCCCACTAGACCCACAGATTACAAAACCGCGACGCTGCATTCAACTGTCCGCATAAAGAAAGTGTCCGCATAAAGAAAGCCCCCAGTTTATCGCCTGCGAAGTGAGCCAAATGGCGCGATCCCCGAATCTTCAGCGTAAATCCCCAAACTGGGTCCGCAAGGCGGGGGTGGGCCCCGTCTATTGAGCGCCCAAGCTCTGGCAAACCTAGACGAAAATCTGTGGAGAGAGTAATCGGCTAATGCAGCAACGTCATCGCATTGGCAACGGCCGCAGCTAGCCCGGCGCCAGCGACGATCGCAAGACCCATCTTCAAAAGAATACGCATCACATAGGACTCCTAGTCCGTTTAACCATAAAAAGGCATCAGTCGCCCTTTTTCAAAGGGGCGAGGCGCTTTGCCGCACCCGCTGTGTTGCGGAAAGGTTGATGACTTGTTGAGCAATAAATGACTGAGCAAATGTCGATTTGATCAGAATTAAATTCAGGCCAAAAGTCGAAGGAGCACTGATTTTTGCAAAGACAAGTCTTCGAGCAGCAAGAACCAGACCGTTATGCTTGGGGTGGGCAGCGCGTCGGGACGACCGCTCGATCTTTTCCGACGAGCTTCGGTGCTTGCCCAGCGCGGGAACATTTTCGGCACATCGGTGTTTTTCCTTCTGGGGGGTAAGGCCGCAGCGGAGGTCGTGCCACCATGCAACGTCAATCTCAGCAAGCCGAAGTGATCCGGTACTCGACGTTTAGGCAAGCGCCGATGGATCGCGGTGAGCCCAAACTACTCATCCCGGGGCTGGCTAATTTTTATGAGGCGGTTTCCAGCCTTTGGTATCCAATGCTCCGCATTGTCGCCGCGGCGCCTCTGTTCGTTCATGCGTGGCCAAAACTTCACAATGGTCCCGCTGCCGTCGCCGTGACTATGGCCAAAGCAGGGTTTGTGCCAGGCCTGTTCTTCGCCTACGCCGCCATATTTCTGGAGACTGTCGGCGCAACCTGCGTGATCCTTGGCCTGTTCACACGTTTCTTCGCTGCCGCCCTAGCAATTGAAATGGCGTGCATCACCTTCGGCGTTTTTTTGCCGCAAGGCTGGGGACGCATGGAGCCGACCTTCATCTGGGGCATCCTCTTTTTCGCGATTGCGCTTCGTGGCGGCGGGCCTTACTCGCTCGATAGGGTGATCGGCAAGCAGCTTTGAAATTCCAATCGGAAAAGCTGCCGAATACATACGTCATTCACAGAGTGGAGAAATCTTATGAACCCAGGCCACAAAATGATGCTTGTTATTCTAGCCGGCGCCATAGCCGCGGTGACGTTGGCGAAGGCACAGGAGCCGCAGGCCGTACGCTTGCGCGGTGTCATCGAGAAGGTCGATGGCAACACGGTGATGGCGAGATCGGACAAAGGCGACGAACTCAAGCTCAACCTTGCTGACAAGACTCTGGTTGTCGAGGTGGTGAAGGCGTCGATAGCGGATATCAGGGAGGGCTCATTCATCGGTAGCGGAGCGGTGCCACAAGCTGACGGCTCGCAGAAGGCAATCGAAGTTCACATTTTTCCGGAGTCCATGCGCGGCACCGGAGAGGGCTTCCGGCCATGGGACGGGGCTCCCCATGGCACCATGACCAACGGCACAGTCAGCGCTCCCAAGAGAACGCTGATTGGCGGCACGGTCGACACGACCAATACAAGCGCGCTGGGACCGACCATTACGGTAAAGTACAAGGAGGGTGAAAAGGATATCATTGTGACACCGGATGTACCGATCATGCGGTTTGAAGTTGGCGATATGAGCGCGATTAAGCCAGGGGTCGCCTTCACCGTGTTCCGGGCAGTGAAGAAGCCGGACGGCAGTTTTGACATCAACCGTGTCAACGTCGGCCGAGACCGCGTCGTCCCGCCCTAACGACTCCGTGGCCGCGCACTAATCCGAGAAGTCCTAGGATATGCTACTGATTACATAAGTTATCCAGTGTCGCCAGCGTCGAGCTGATCTCGAGACCAACAGCGGAATTCGGGTCTAGGTCCTGAAGCCGCTCCATCAATGCGGCATATTCTGGACCCAGCTTCTGGCTTAGCTCATCCAGTTTCTTGAATAGCTCTTCGGCCGCCTTCCTGTCGTTGTTCTGCTCAGCCTGATCCATCCGCTCGCCGAGCTTGACCGCATCACAGTAGGCCTGCACCTTAGCTTTGTCGCTGCTGATTATTTTTACGACATTTTGCGTGTCGGCCTTCAAGTTTGCAGCACTCGGCTCCTGAGCAAGTGCAGACACCGATGTGCCGATGATTACCAAAATGACAGCAACCGATCTTAGGTTCATTAGGATCGTCCCATTTTCTATTTTATCCAGTCAAAAATAACATAAGGACAACTCTCGACACCATTAGGGCGGTGTCGTTACATCAGCACCAAACCTCGGGTTAATTCCCTCACTTTGCCGGTGAAATTAGGTCGGCCAGCGACAGAAAAATTGCAGACGCTGGGTCTGCGCGTGCTCGGCATGACGCTTATGCACAAGCGCAAGAGCAATCGGGTCCATCAGAGAGAATTTCCATATCGCCACTCAAATGATTGGGTGGCTTCATTAGCTTCGTGATGCGATCAAAATGACCGCATAGCTTATGATCGCAACGATCGTCACAGGACCACTGATCGTACGAATATCAACGCTGTTAAAGAGATCCGCTGTCGTGCGCAAGAGAAGCGAAAGGTGTAAAAGGACGAGTGGCCCATAAACAGCCGCACTATACCGAACGCGCAATCCAATCACCGCGGGCAGAATGATAGGAGCGTGTCCGAAAATCATTGATAAAACGAAGCCGATCGCGACGGCATGGACGGCTGCATCGTACGAAAAGATGGTCGTGCCGGGCAGCGCAATGAGGAACAATAGACCGGCAATGCCCAACCAAAAGTACCCCGCGAGCAGGCAGCTTGCCGAGAAGCGCGCTTGTCCAGAGAGGCGGATGGTCCTGAGGGCAATGTCATGCTTGACAAGCCACACTGTCATCGCAAGAAGACCGACGCCGGTGAATGGCGCCCCTTGGCCGGCAATTTCGCCCCGTACCATTCCGATGATGATTAGCGCCAACGCGAATACGAAAGTCACTTGGCTTGAACGCGGCGGTGACAGTAAGCGGCTGAGTTCTAAACGTTCAGCAGCTATGGTGAAAACTAGAAATGCAAGCCACCATCCGGCGACGTTTGCTGCTCCAGCCCCCTGGATCCAAATGATTGTCCCGCATACCCAACACGCCGCCGCAATGGTTAGAAGGACCGTGAAGAGTGCGGGTTGACGTGCGGCGATTGTCCCTGAATTAACAGTAAGGCCGATACTCGCGAGCAGAAACGCGCCACTGGCGAATACCGGCGCATCGACAATAAGTCCGACCGCACCGATGGCGGAAAGCATGGGTGCCGCATAAGCCCACCATCGTCCGATCGCCACTGCACGTTCGAGGCAGATCACAGTTCCAAGAAAGCCACTGATCATCAGGGCACCGTGGAGCTCGGCCACGGCGGGTGTTCCGCCCGGCAACGTCAGGCCAATTCGAGCAAGACCAAGCCAGAGGCCAACGAGGAACGAACCCACACCCGCCGCGAGCGGGATCAGGCGCAGCCTTCGCCATTTTTCGATTGCTACCAACGCGCGGACCGAGCCCATCACCGCGGAGCGATTGTTGCCCCTAAAGCATGCCGAGTTGCCGGCGCGATTCCTCGCTCATCAACTCGGGAGACCAGGGCGGATCCCAGACCAGTTCGACCCGCACGTCCGTTAGGTCCGGGAATCGATTGCGCAGAACCAGCTTAATTTCCTCACTCATCATCTCGCCAAGAGGACAAGCGGGTGTCGTCATCGTTAACGCGATATCAATTTTATTCGCATTACGCACGGCGTGATAAACGAGCCCAAGGTCGACAATATTAATGCCGAGCTCGGGATCAATGACAGTTTTCAGAGCGGACAGGATATCATCGTCCATTTAACAACCTCGTTCGCAGATTCTGCCATCTTTCGCTGGGGTCGCCTCGTCGTGTGGCATTGCGCTGAATTGGGTGAGCTTGCTGGGAATGCCGGCCCACCCTTTCGCATTAGCGGGCGGTATTCCCTTCTGCGTGATGTTAGGCCACTTGGTCGAATAATCGCGATTAAGTTTTAGCCAATTTCCCAGTCCAGGCTCGGCATATTATATTTCGTTTTCGAAAGCAATATGTTAAATGCATGTTATAGCGTTGCCAGCCACGCATTGATGGAGCTCAAGGTGCGACTGACGGTCTATACGGACTATTCATTGCGTGTGCTCATGTTTCTCGCACTCAAGCGCGACGGTCTCACCACCATCGCGGAAATTGCCAAGGCTTACGACATCTCGAAGAACCATTTGATGAAGGTGGCCTATCAACTCGGTCTTGCCGGATATGTGGAAACGGTGCGCGGCAAGGGCGGCGGCTTGCGCCTTGCGCGCGCGCCGCGGCACATCGTGATTGGCGAGGTCGTGCGACGCACGGAACCTGACATGACGTTGGTGCCGTGCTTTGCGCCGGATGACGCGTATTGCACGATTCTTCCAAGCTGCGCGCTCCGGGGTGTGCTTTTCAAAGCGCGGGATGCATTCCTTTCGGCCCTAGACGACCACACTTTGGCGGATCTTGTGCGCCCGCGCGCCCCACTGCGGAATTTATTGTCATTCAATTCAAACGAAAGTGCACTCCCACGAACCTCGCGGTCGGCTCGGCGGGCATAGCTTTCAGGACTTCGAGGAGAGGCTTGAAAAAACCATCGTGATCAAACCGGAGCCTCCAGCGGCTATGTGGTGTGAGACAAAGAGCAGATCTAGGATCATTAAATTCGCCGCCAATTTTTTCGCGCCGGAGATTCGGGCATGGCGTGGCGAGAAGCCGCTTTGGATCGTATTCTGGATTTATGGAGTTGCTACCAGCACCCTTATTGCCGTCCCCTACGCTGTCACGCTTTACGATGGTCGCAACGTGCTTCGGCAGATCCTTTTACTTTGCTTCGCCGCCTACACGGCCTGGATTCTTGTCTCGGTGTGGCGATGCGCCGGTAACACCCAAAAGCAGCTCTGGGGCCTACTGGCGCGCTTCTTAACGGTAGCCTGGGTAGGAAACGCGATCATGGTTCTAGCTTTTCTCCAACTGGATCTCTTGATGGGATATTTTTCAAAGTAAGCAAACGACGACGTAAAGAGTTGGATTGCGATCAGAACCTCTCTTTCATTCGCCCTGATGCATTTTGTCCGTTTGCTATCGCAATGTGATTAAATCAAAAAAGGAAATCGGCAATACTCACCTTAGGTGGTTAGCGAATACTCCCAAAGTTACCGCTCCGATAGTGGAACACGAGCTCATGACATCAAAATCTGTCGTTGCACTTCGACACATTCATTTCGAGGATCTCGGTCACTTCTCACCAGCACTCAAACGTAAAGGCTACGGCCTTACGTATTATGATATCGGCATTGATCCTCTTGAAGGACTAGATCCACTGGCAGCAGACCTGCTCATTGTGCTCGGGGGTCCGATTGGCGCTTACGAGGAACAACAATATCCGTTCATTCATGAGGAGCTTGCGCTTCTTACCCGTCGACTTGCCGCCAATCGACCAACGCTTGGCATATGCCTAGGTAGCCAGCTTATTGCTCGCGCCCTTGGTGCACGAGTTTACCCGATGGGCATCAAGGAAATCGGTTTCTCGCCCATAAGTCTCACAACAGAGGGAATGCATTCGTGCCTTTTTCCCTTCGCTAGGGACGGAACGGTCTTGCATTGGCACGGCGACACCTTTGAGCTGCCGCACGGTGCCACGCATCTAGCCTCTACGGAGATTTGCCCTAACCAAGCTTTTGCATATGGACCCAATGTGCTTGGTCTGCAATTTCATGCTGAGGTGTCGGCACGTCACTTCGAGCGCTGGCTCATCGGTCACGCTTGCGAGCTTGCCGGGGCCGGCATATCGATCGCGGACCTGCGAGCAAGCGCTTTGCATCACGCTCCCATGATGGCTGTTAAGGCTGAGGCCTTGCTTGATCGATGGCTCGGGGGAGCAAATAGCTGATAAGTTGATGTGTGCCCTTGTTTGGCTATTTTTATCTTCAAAGGCAATGTAGAAGCAATCGCGAGGTGAAAATGAGCCGAGATCTTCCATCTGGTGCCAAGCGACTAGCCGAGCGTCATGCGAAAGTATGGGCGGCTTACGAAAAGCTCGGGGAGGCGGTTGCGGAAGGTGGCCCACTCGATGCTAACACCCGGCGTTTGGTGAAGTTGGCTCTTTCAATTGGATGCTCTTCCGAGGGAGCCGTGCATTCACACATTCGTCGGGCCCTAGCTGAAGGCATGAACGCGGATCAGTTGCGACATGTCATGCTGTTAGCCATTCCCACACTCGGGTTGCCGACGGCGGTGAAGGCTTTAACTTGGATCGATGATATTCTTGATGGACAATAGTATTACTGACACGTGGATCGAGCGGCTTCGATCCCTCGCGGAACGCTCGGAATAAAAAATTGGCGCGGGCTGGTGTTTGCAATTTGCTGCTTATGCTGTTGCTGGCATGGAAGTTGCGGTTAAGCGTGGAGGACTGGTTGTGGAAACGCTGATCATAGGGTTCTGTATTCTCGCGGGTATATGGATTGTCGTTTTATGGGGTGCTCGGTATTTCGGACCGCGCGACGCTTAAAGTAAGCGGCTGCGAGCGACATACGTAATCAGCCAGTACCTTCACAAGGGTCGGGATAGGTCAGGAACCCCGAACTGTGCCACCTTGCCGCTGCGGTCATGAGCGCTGGCTCGGTCCGCCTTAGCCCGACAATATGGAAAACCGTTTCGCCCACGGCCAGAAGGTAGTCTGCGATGATCCGCCGATGGCATCGCCACCATAAGGTCTCAGCGCACATAATGGCACAGCGTTGCGAGTGACCGAGATCAAGGAGCTGCGTCAGGCCGTTGCGAAAACTTTCGCTCATCGCGTAGTCGGCGTAGTTGTGAAAGCTGTTGTTTTGCCAAAACGCATTGATACTTGCTGGCACATCGCGATTCTTGCCGCGCAGACCGCCAAGTGCCGCGATATGCCTATATCCAATAGCGAATGGTTCGAGCGCCTGCGGCAGCGTCTCGTGGTTATATTGCGGGTTGGTGCGCGAGCGTGGCACGGTTCGGACATCGGCGACGAGCGTCACCTGTGCGTTCTGCAGCAAATCTACAAATTCACCAATTGGACGCGTCGCGTGGCCAATAGTGTGGAACGGATACGCCATGCACAGGACGCATTAGTCTTTATTGACGCGGCTATCTCATCGGCGCAGCGCAGCGCGAGGCACGCAATCACGGCTACCAGCAGCGGCGAAGGGCCGTGCGTCTATCGGTTGCGTTCCGTCCACGTCGGTCTCTTCGTCGTTAGGTATGCTTCGTGCCAGAGCCGATACTACGCTCAAGGTTTGTTAGTTGCAGTCCTCCCAACGTCAGCGAGTGCTTGCTTCAATGCGCGCATCTCATTGTAGCGTGCGGTCACATCACGCATGATTGCGGCCATACCGATCATCTGCTCTGCCTCATTCTTCAGCGGCACGACGGTGAACTCGACCGAGATGATGGTGCCATCCTTGCGGAGGGCCGGCACCGAGAGCACGTCGCCCTGACCGTAGCGACTTTGGCCCGTCTGCATAACCCGGCTATAGCCGTCCCAATGACGTTTCCGCAATCGCTCCGGGATGATGAGATCGAGTGAGCGACTTACGGCCTCCTCGCGGGAATAGCCGAAAAGGCGCTCGGCGCCTGGGTTCCAAAAGCCGATGATACCGTCACGATCTGCGGAGACGATCGCGTCCGACCGTGTAGATAAAATAGTCTCGGCGAGTCGATCGGAAAGGCTCACGATAGCACTCCGCGGTTCAAACGCGGCATCACCCGTTGGCGCTCAGCGTCGCAGATGCCTCAATGCAGTGCCCTAATGCAGGGCAGATGATTTACGAGCATCCATGGAGTTAATTGAAACCGTTAGTCCGAAACTCACACGACGTTTGGAGTCTCTTAAAGCGGAAATTGCTCAAGATCAATCCGTTGGAGTCACTGATGAAAACAAGGTCAGAGAATTTAGTGATTTGACCACCGACGGGGCTTGGCCGCTTGAGTCCACATGCTTTAGGCGAGTACAGCTCCAGTCAGTAAAATAAAGGCGCTA
>Ga0207744_1000106_pt1 | contig 15160 bp, 15 predicted proteins | sample LuqExpMetageno56_FD_187814 | JGI IMG/M metagenome (GOLD analysis project Ga0207744, IMG submission 187814) | Tropical forest soil microbial communities from Luquillo Experimental Forest, Puerto Rico - Sample 56 (SPAdes) | ecosystem: Environmental > Terrestrial > Soil > Tropical forest ... | reverse complement strand
TAAGAACAGGTTTTTCTAAAGGTCCAATTTTCCGAATTATGTATGCGCGGTCTGTTGAACTCGCAGGACACAACCCCGTCGAGGCAACGAATAGACGCCGAAGGAGTCGCGATAAGTTAAAATTTTCACTAATCAGCAAGCTAGTATTTGTCCATTTCCGGAAACATTTCGTTCACGGCGCCGCTTTAGGAAGATTTGAGCATACCGTCTGACTCAGATGATGCTTCACTGATTCAATACTTTCTCTGACCATATTGTTGCTGGGGCGATAGCCTACCACCGATATGCCATCGGTGTCGTTGATAAATTGAGAATAAATAGACGCCATGCGAAACGACCAAGCCGCAGATAACAATCGTACTCGCGTAATGGTCGTCACTGCGGACTTCGAGTTCGAATCTTCAGTGCGCGCCACGTTCGGAAGCGCAAGCGCAATCGATCTCGCGATGGTGACACAAGGACTCTCGCATTGTTATGAAAAGCTCGACGTTGATGGCGCTGCGGTCGTTGTCGTCGATATTGATGAAAAGAATAATGAGGAGATGGCCGCGTTAGCGCGACTATTGGCGCGCCTTGGCACGGCTCCGCCGGTCGTAGCAGTAACGCAAAGCTTCGATGAAGCCGTTGCCCGTACGCTCCTGCAAATGCGAATTGCCGATTTTCTAGTCAAACCCGTTGAGCCACTTAAGCTCGTCCGTTCCTGCGCCCGCGTCGTGCGAGGTGTCGCAACGGCAAATGATAGAGCTGAAGCACAGATCTATACCTTTTTACCAGCGGTCGGTGGCGGTGGCGTGACCACTTTAGCGGTGCAGACCGCCATGCTCCTGCTTAACAGTGGGGGACCCCGCGCGCGGCGTTCCACTTGCTTGGTGGATCTTGATTTTCAGCACGGCTGTGTTGCCGATTATCTCGATCTTGAGCCGCGGCTCAATCTGGCGGAGATCGAACCACGGCCCGATCGTCTCGACCGGCAATTACTGGAGGTCATGCTATCTTATCACTCCTCTGGTCTTGCAGTAGTCGCGGCACCGAATAAACCGGCCGAAATGCGGTCATTCGATCCGGACGTAGTGACGCGCCTGCTTGATTTGGTCTCGACCAATTTTGACTATGTGGTGTTCGACATGCCGCGCACTTGGTTTGCATGGACCGACAGTGTGTTGCTTGGTTCGAACAAATTGTTCATCGTCAGCGAGACAACTGTGCCAGCGCTGCGTCACGCAAAACAATTGGTCACGGCAATCAAAGAAAGGCTGGGCGACGGCCCCAACCCGCAAGTCATTGTAAATCGTTTCCAACAGCGAATGTTTGGGTCGGGCCTGCGTCGCAGTGACCTCGAGCAAGCGCTCGGCGATTCCTTCATCGCATGCATACCTAATGATTATGCCTTGGTACGTGAAGCGATTGATCGTGGCGTTCCGCTCGATGAGATAAATCCAAGCAATCAAATCACTGCACAGCTCAAGAAATTGATGTTGGGTCAGACGGCTGGCAAAGCCCCCGAGACAAAGTCAATCCCAATAATGAAAAGGCTCAAGCTCTCAATTGCCAAATAGCTTCTGTGAACCAGTTTCGGATGATTGCACGCATTAGAAGGGTCTAGGAAATGGCCGGTCGCTTCACAGCACGACGAGTTGCCGCGCCAGAGATGCCGGCGATCGAGGAGCCAGCACCGTCCACGAGTAGTGCGCTATGGAAAGAGCTGCAAGGCACGCCGGCTGAGCCAGCTGTGCCAGAACCACCGCAGACAAATCCCTTGCTCAGCGACAAATTGCTTGACGCCAAGGTGCGACTGCACCGTCGGCTGATCGAGGAGATAAACCTTTCGGCCTTGGAAAAGCTTCCCGAGGAGGAGATTCGTCGGCACGTTACGCAACTGGTTTCTCAATATGTGCTGGTTGAGCGGTTGGCGTTGAACACCCAGGAGCTTTCCGATTTTGTCTCCGAAATCCTCGACGAAATGACCGGCTTGGGTCCGCTGGAACCCCTGCTTAAGGATTCTACCATCAACGACATTCTCATTAATGGCCATGAATGCGTGTATGTTGAGCGTGCCGGCGTGCTCGAGCCGCTGGCAGTTCGCTTCAAGGACGAGAACCACCTGTTGCGGATTATCAACAAGATCGTAGCGGCGGTTGGGCGTCGCGTCGATGAATCGCATCCGCTTTGCGACGCGCGCCTGCAGGATGGTTCGCGCGTGAACGTGGCGGTGCGGCCGATTGGCGTCGACGGTCCGCTAGTCTCGATCCGTAAATTCTCTAAGAAGCCGCTTAATCTTAGCCGTTTGGTCGAAGTCGGCGCGTTGCGTCCGCCGATGGCGGAACTACTAGCAGCGTCGGTGAAGTCGCGTATCACCACGATTATTTCGGGTGGTACTGGCTCCGGAAAGACTACGATGTTGAATGCGCTGTCAGCCTTCATCTCGGAAAAAGAGCGCCTGATTACTATCGAAGACGCCGCTGAGCTTCAGTTGCAACAGCCGCATGTTGGCCGGATGGAAACGCGCCCGCCGAATATTGAAGGAAAGGGAGAAATCCGACAACGCGAGTTAGTGAAGAACGCGCTGCGCATGCGCCCTGACCGGATCATTCTCGGTGAATGCCGTGGCGAAGAAGCGTTCGACATGCTGCAGGCTATGAACACCGGCCACGAAGGCTCGATGGCCACTATCCACGCCAATACGCCGCGCGATGCTATTTCGCGGCTCGAGCAGATGATCGGTATGGCAGGGTTGCCGATGACGGTCACCTCGATCCGCAGTCAGATCGCGGGTGCCATCCAGCTTATCCTGCAATTGCAGCGTCAGTCTGACGGTAAGCGCAAAGTTACTTCGATTGCAGAAATTACGGGACTGGAGGGTGACATTATCCAGATGCAGGAAATCTTCAAATTCGTGCGCACCGGTACGGCGCCAGACGGCACTGTGCAGGGCCATTTCGCGGCCACCGGCGTGCGTCCGCGCTTTCTCAACCATCTAGCTAATCAGGGCATCAAACTGCCCGGAAATTTTTTTGATCCTTCGCAACCACTCTGATCACCCATGTTTGACTTTGACCAGAGCTATTTCCTCTACCTGCTGATCGGCATTTCGGCGGCTATGTTTGCGGAAGGTGCCTATCTCCTACTCTACAATCAGGCCTCGTACCGCAAGAATATCAACCGCCGCCTTAAGGTGATGGATGACAAAACCGACCGCGAGAGCGTGCTGATACAGCTGCGGCGCGAGCGCGGCTTGACCGGCGGTGGCGAGTATCGGCTACCACTGATCAACCTAAATCAGCTCATCTTGCAATCGGGCGTTACCATTGGTCTCGGGCGTCTAGTCGTGTTTATGGTTATCGGCGCTATTGCAGCGTTTGCTACCATTATCGCTTACGATCAGTCGTTGTGGCGCGCAGTGTTGGCAGCGGCGGTTGTAGGGCTTCTGTTGCCTTACCTCGTTCTGCGGCTCTTGCGTGGACGACGGCAGAAGAAATTCGGTGCTCAATTCCCGGATGCCATCGATATCATTGTCCGTTCCTTGCGAGCGGGACATCCGGTGCCAGTCGCAATCAGTATGGTGGCCCGCGAGCAGCCTGATCCAGTGGGCAGCGAGTTCGGTCTCGTTACCGATGAAATCACTTACGGCGCCGATCTAGAATCAGCGATGCGCAATCTCTATTTCCGTGTCGGCACCGATGACTTGCCGCTGTTTGTCACAGCGGTCGCTATTCAGGGTTCGACTGGCGGCAATCTCGGCGAAATTTTGAACAATCTTTCGGCAGTGATCCGGCAGCGGTTCAAAATGCGCCGCAAGATCCGTGCGCTGGCGGCAGAAGGCCGTGCCTCAGCGTTGATTTTGTCATCGCTGCCGATTGCTTTGTTTGCAATAATCAATGTCATGGTGCCGGATTTTTACGCCAGCGTGTGGACTGAGAGCTTGACTAAAATTGCCCTGGCGCTGGCTGGTTGCTGGATGGGCATCGGAAACTTGATCATGTTCCGTATGGTCAATTTCAGGATCTGACCAATGGACGCATTAAGCGATTTTTTCAATGACTTGAATCCCGCTAACTCCAGCATTTTGCTGGAACTGTCGATATTTTTCGTTATCGGAGCAATTTCATTTTTGATTCTCGGTCTCGTACAGGCGCGCACCGCGGTCAAAGAACGTGCTGCGCGCATCGTCCTCGATGAGCGTGAGCGGGTGCAGAACTCGAAGCGATCGCTTCGTTATTCAAGCCTTAAGGCAGTGACTCAGCTCATTGAATACACCACCAAGCATTACTCGTCGACCAATGACGAGAAGATGAAAGTGCTGCGCAGGCGCTTGATACAGGCCGGGATCTACGATCCGCGTGCGGTGGGTTACTTCTTTTTTGTGCGCTTAACACTTGCCGTCGGCTTGGCCGTCGCAGTGTTTTTGGCCCACCCGTTGATCGGGTTGCAGAGCACTACGGCCTTTTGGCTGCTGGTGATCGGAGCTGCCATTGCTGGCTATGTTAGTCCCAGCGTGTATATCGATCGGCGTATTTCTGGACGCAAACTCGAACATCGCGCCGGATTTCCGGATTTCATGGATTTGCTGGTCGTATGTGCCGATGCAGGTTTGTCAATGGAAGCGGCGTTTGAGCGAATAGGGCGCGAGATGGGCGACAGCTATCCGTCGCTAACTGCCAACATCCATATGACTAATCTGGAAATACGGGCCGGTCGTTCGCTGAAGGACGCCCTTGAGCGTTTCGCCGACCGGTTGGCGATTGAGGAAGCGCGTGCCTTCGCCGTTCTAATCAACCAATCGATTGATCTTGGCTCCAGCATTACCGATGCGCTCAGGGTCTATAGTGACGACATGCGCCACAAACGCCTCTCTCTCGCCGAAGAAAAGGCCTACGCGCTGCCAGTGAAATTATCATTGCCGATGATGATTTGCATCTTTCCGGTCCTGTTTGTGGTTATCCTGCTTCCTATATTTGTGCGTTTATATACTGGTAACTACTGATTGATTTAATACTCCTTCGATGTGTTCATTCGCGTGTTCGGGTGCATGATCTCCACGATCATGCACATTTTAGAAATATTTAGCGACCGCATATGTGCGCGGGTTTAAAGTCAATCAGGACTTGGATCAGGTTTATCAGATAAGTTTTTCCATTGCTTTATGCTATCAGCAATAACGCGCATTGCCGCCCTTGCTGCATCGCTTAGGCTAGTATAGCGGGCAATCTCGCGGATGACGCGTTGGCCCTCCTTTTGCAACATGTCGCGTATGCTCTCCAGGTCCCTAATGACACGATCGATATCCTCCATTGAATCGATAGCGAGACGTCCGACCAACGCATTAAGACTTTCGATGGCTGAACCGTCTGCGTTGCCCTCGCTGCGTTGTCGCTGCAGAAACGGCATGTCGCGTCGAACGACCTGACGAATCTCATCTTCGACATTGTTCGCAGCCACCTGATCAACATCAGTAAATTTTTCCGGTGGACGCCGGTTCGGTGGAGGATATTTCTCTAGACCGGATTTATCTGCCATGGTCGAATCTCATTAGAGGGCAAGTATACAATCCCTATTTTCGTTATGACTAGTATGAAACATGCGCGGAACGAGATGGACCGGTGCCTAGCAGCATTTGTTGGAACAAAGAACCGCGTAGAAGATGCCTGCCTTTCATTAAAAACAGCTTCTAGGGCGTGGTAACTGAAAATTAAGAACAGGTTCCGGCAAAGCTCCACCAAAAATTAACCATTGGCTGGCAAGCAAACGTGGCAGAAAAGGCGGAGAGCGCGATGGCAAGCCATAAGGCGAAACAACCGTCCCCTATATCCAATAGTCTTCTCGCCCGACTGTTCAGAGCCAGTCCCGAGGGGTTGGCGGTGCTGGTCAAGTCGGTGCCGCCAGAGACCCGCGCAATGCTTGCCGTCTATTGCCTTCGCAACGAACGCCTGAAGTCTATTGGGCTGGCAATTGCAGCCACTTGCAAAAGGCGTGACCTCCTTTGCCAGGGGGGTAGCGCGATTTTGGATCTTATCCAAAAGTTGAGAGGGCCGGAGTCGGCAAAAGCCCAAAACAGCGCACAATCCGCCGCCTAGATCGCTCTCAGCTGCAGTTAATAGATCAGAATGCAGATGGGTTACTGGCCCAGGTTAAGACCGCATGGTCTCCCGCCATTGGTCTGACCGCGCATACTGGTTCGCCCTGTTTCTCGCTTCTCCCCCGTCTCGCGATATGCGCAAGGGTGGCAGATCCATGATGGACACATTCGCGTATGCGCTCGGGCAGCTGTTACGCGGAAGGCATCAAGGAAATATAGTCCGTGTCACAAATTATGCAGCGACTGATATCCTAGACAGAAGAAACATTTATTTTTGTCTGGAAATTCAACGAGACCGTTGATCTAGGAGCACGGATAGGCGCGGCGAGAACATCGAGAACATAATGGCAGACGTCGATTTGCGGGCCAAGTTGGCTCAAAGGTCAGTTCAGCGTACTGTTATGCCCTAGTTTCTGCGGAGAAGCGTCACATGACGGCGCAGTCGGTCGCAAGACTTCATTCTATCCCGGTCGTCGATCTTCGGAACGGCGGGCCCTTGCTCCACGCCACCGAGAGCCGCGCGCGTGCAAGAGCGCTACGCGATGGATGCCTTCAATGGTTGCCGCGGATTGCGACTGGCCTGCTGCCGGCCATTGACGCGCTGACTCGTCGCTGGCTGTTGCGATCAACTTCGCCTTATGCGGCGGAAATCCGAGCCATTGCGGCCGAGCTCGGCTTTCCTGGAATCTGGTTCCTCAACGGCTGCTATCAGTGGGGTTGCACCGCGCTCGCCTGCGAGCAAAGCGGTGCGCAGTGGCTTGTGCGGACGCTCGATTGGCCATTTCCAGGACTTGGCCGTCATGTGGAGGTGACGCGAATGGAGGGCGTTGCCGGCGATTTCTTCAACGTGACATGGCCGGGGTATGTGGGAGTGTTGACAGCGTCGGCACCGGGGCGTTTTGCCGCATGCATCAACCAGGCTCCGATGTGGCGGCGCACTAGGTGGTCATGGCTACGACCTTCTGACGTTGCCTTGAATGCATGGCAGACGTGGGGGATACGCGCCATCCCTCCGGATCATTTGCTCCGCGATGTGTTTGAGACATGCAAGACCTTTGGTGAAGCGAGGGATCGCCTGGAGACGACGCCCGTCGCGCGTCCCGTAATCTACATATTGGTCGGCTGCCATCAGGACGAACGGTGCGTCATCGAGCGCACCCATGATGGGTTTGCTAGCCGTGACCACGATACTGCAGCCGCGAATGATTGGTTTCAAAACCGCCCACCTTGGGAAGCACGAGTGGCCCCAGAGGTCCTTCTTACGCGCACCTTCGACGAAGCTGCGGAGAACAGTCGCATGAGACGTGACTATCTTGCTGCCTTGCCGCGTTCCTTTGTGGGAGAATTCGGGTGGGTATCGCCGCCGGTGCTCAATTCGCAGACCAGACTCGCGGTCGAGATTTGTCCCGCAATCGGGGTGATCCGGGTAATTGGCTACGAAACAATCCAAGGCCAGGAACTGCCGGCCCCGGTCACGTCTATTTGCGAACTAAGCCAGCGGCCGCCTGAAGCGTGCCGCAGCGTGTGTAGACCGGTTGCACGGAATTCGAGTTCGATAGAAACATTTATCTAAGCTTCCCCTTCTTACCTGAGGCAACTGTGACCGACGTCGTTACTTGGCTCAATCAACATAACGTCAACTTCCTGACGGTAGGTGCGACTCTCGGAATTTTAATCCTGGCATCCATCTGCATTCTTGTGCTCAGCCGCCTCGTTCGGCAATGGCTCACATACCTGCAAGCACGTTTGCATTTTAGCTATGATACTACTGTAACCGTTACCCGGTTGATTACCGGCGGCCTGTGGTTAGTTGCCGCAATCCTTATTCTCAATTTTTGGGGTGTGAGCGTCGGTGGTCTATGGGCCCTGCTGGCCAGTATAGCAACGATCATTGGGGTTGGGTTTCTTGCCACCTGGGCGTTGATTAGCAATTTTACGGCGAGCGTCTTCTTGACGCTGTGGCGACCATTTCAACTTGGCCAGACTGTGGAAATCCTCCCGGAAAACTTAAAAGGCCGTGTAATAGAACGAAACTTGATGTTCACGGCGCTGCAGGAGGACGGCGGAAGCGTTCTCCAGGTTCCGAATAATCTTTTTTTCCAGAAATTATTTCGAGTAAGTGGTCAGGGTGAACCAGCTTCCTCCTAGGGCGAGTGCTTCCCAGTCCGATGCAGCTCAGCGGGATCGGTTTAGCCAGCAGCAAATATCGGAGAAGATCAGAAGCCGCCCAACCGCATTGAACTGACAGATTTGTCTCTTTGCAAAACCGTGGCCACCCTCTTCAATGCCGTCAGGGCGCGCTCGCTTTATCGAAAACCATGACCTTCGCTACAAAGGCCGTGACGTTTCGGACGTGCGTCAGCCCACAATCGATCGCGAGCTTGGGAAAATTTTCGGTTGTGTAACTCGCATAATAGGGCTCGTGATAATTCTGCGGGAAAAGATCCAAGAGTCCTTCGTAATCTGTTCTGTCGCCGCGTTGCAGTGAATCGACGAGGATCAGACGCCCGCCTGGTTTCAGCACTCTGGCACATTCGCAAAAGGCGGCTCGTCGTATTCTTGGCGGTAATTCATGGAACAAGAAAGTGCTCGTTACGGCGTCCACGCTTTTATCCGGAACAGGAATCGCCTCCGCCTTGCCGACGATGAGCCTGGTCTGGGACCGCCTTTTTAGATGAAGTTTGGCATGTCGGGCATAAGCCTCTGACATATCCAGCCCAAGTACTGAAAGGCGCGGCCAAGTTTGTTTCACGAAATCCAGGAACCGGCCGGTACCGCACCCGATATCAAGGAGGCTCAATTTGCGCTGATCACGACCCGCAAAAGTTTCGCGGAGTTGGGGCAATGCTTGACGTCGGATGGCGTTAGCCGTTCCGTTAAACAGGACTTCCACTTGTGTGTCATACCGCTCGGCAGAATCGGCCGTCATCCAGCCACCCGACTGGAAATGGAAATTCTGCAGATAGTACCGAGGCCGTTTGCCCCGCGTTTCGTCGGTTAAGACCTCAATATGGTCATGTCGCTCGCGCCGTTGATGAATAGCTGGTAGGTCCTCGAAAAACAGCCGCGATCTACGAAACAGCGTAGGCAGAGACCCATCATGATCCGCAGGTAGAGGGTAGAGACCGGCTTCGATGTTTGCGAGATCCTGAAAGAAGAGCCTGGCCATGTCGGCGTACAAGCGACTCCGAGACGGTATAGGTGATTTTGTGTGGGCAGTTCGCCGCGCACTTGGACCCGCATGCCGTCTCGCCGCTTGGGACAATTCGCGCATGGCAAAGCCATGGCCAAGGTACCAGCCCACGCGTGGCAGTTGGGTCAGACCATAGGCGAACCAAGTGACAATCCGAGAAAGCGGATCACTCATGGGCGCATGCCGAGATTCCACACTTTTACATATAGACGCCATGCAACGCGGCATTCAATGGTCGAATCGTGGTGGAATTTAAGGTGTTAAACGCTGGATGAACCGTCATTAGACACGTTCCGAATAGATTTTTGCTCGCTTATCGCGGAATATGGCCCTTATGAAACTCCCGAGACGGCATTTAGCCTTTCATCCATTTTGGTCGCGGTAGTGCTTGGCGATCCAGGCGGGGACTAAAGCCTTCCATGGCCTGAGCCGGCAACGGATAGCTTTGCACCGGTGTCGGCTAAACGAAACTATGCTTGATGCTGATAAATTCGAAGGTGGGCTATTCTCGGTATCAAACCAAGGTGCAAGCGGAAACAGACGCAATGGTAAATCAAAAAAGATCTAATGCAGGTACCAGGAAAGGGAATATCGAATCACTACTCAACAAGGAGTTCAGGTCGGAATTCGAAGTGCATCGTATCGTAGTGATACCATTTCCCACCCCAAATGAAGCCATGTTTTTCGAAGATCGCGACGATCTCTTGGGGCATGCGGTTACGATAAGTGATAGGGCCGGCATGCGGTTGCCAGTACCAGTAATCCGCGTGGGCAGTATTTAGATCGATAGCGATCCCGTAGCTGTGTGGGCTGGGCTGGCCAGTGTCCACAACAGCTCGGCAATTATAAGTGCCGGCGACTGGGTATGCGGCGTGTTTGATTTTTTCAGGCAGCGCGTCAATCTCCGCCGACACGGCGCGCAAATGTTCATCGACGTGGTTTACGGAAGTGATACGAATTGGTTTACCCCAAGTCTTGGGAAGCCAGGCGAAGGAAACGAGTCGCGGCAAAACTTCACCCTTTTGGCAATGGCCGTACATCTTTGTGAAGAAAGCAGTGTTGCGGAATCGGCCTGGATCGGCTCCCACGATTGGAGGCTTTTCAAGGGGGCCGTGCGGATACGGGATACGAAACTGATCCACGACGGAAGCGTGCCGGAGGAGCTCTGATAACGTGTTACTGCTGATGCCGTCGGAGACCGGCATTACCGTTCCATCGCGCCAATGCAATGCTTCGGCGTCATGCCCGGCGAGTAGATCTGGATAAGCAACGACCAGCTTGTCGAGCGCCAAACGAACCTTATCAGTTTGCGCAACCAGAAGCGTACCGCTTGTGAGCATCACGAGCCCGACGACAAGGCCAAGCTCCCCGACGATGCAAATACTAAACGCGCGCCGGCCAGTGCCGTTCGCGGAACCACGAGCGGTACTTCGCCATCTTAGCGCGCTGCGCCGCCGGCGCATATCGCTTGCACGTCGATACTTCGTCACTCTTATCCGGCGCCGCCCACCGCAGTTCGACACAATCATTTGGATTATACGCCATCTCGAGATCAACCGCCCGGTCGACAACGTCCTTTAGCGAAAGCGTCCACATGGAGTTGTCGCTGCGCGTATATGAAAATCTGCGTGCTGAAAGCTCCGATGCGAGAGTCCTCTCCAATTCGGCCTTCACGTCTGCAACACTCCTGTTCCTCGGCATGGCGTAGCGTTCGGGCCGTCGCACCACGCGATCCGGATACCCGCGTACCACATCGATTGCGATTAAAAGACGGAAATCGCGCGCTGGGGTAGAGAAGTCCTCCCACGGACCGCTTGTTGCGAAGATGGCAGGGCCATCTGGCATATCCGCGGCGCCGTGCCCGCTATTCTGGAACTTTCGACCGTTTTCGACCGCCGTGACGCGCGTTTTGACTTGCTCTTCCAGGGCCGTGATCGCCTCCCTCATCGCCCGCAAAGGATCGAGAGGCGCGGGCGACATCACTTCATCCATTCGATCGTAAAAGTCTTCGATGCCGAGCTTCGACTGATCGAGCGAATAATCGCCGTACTGTGAATTTTTAGCGATCTCGGAGTTGCTCAGCCGTCGCAAGTTACCGTTGTCATCGCTTACGATCGGTCGGAAGCGCTTAAATCCAGGGCTACCGAGAGAGGGTTCGTGCGCGAACAAGAAATTACCGCGCCAAAAGCGCTTGCGCGTGACCGACCCGTCAGGTTCCGCATCGACGGCGAGGAAGACGCCCGCCGCGCTGCTAGTCTGCGAAACGCGCCTCACCAGCATCAAAACGTGTCCATACGGATCGGCGTAAATGGTTCCCGGACGCAACGTCTGTTGCGTAAGCGGCACGGTATAAAAATCAGTATTGTCGTCACTTGCCAGTGTGCGCACTGCACCGGATTGAACGGCGTCGGCGACGACTGGCAAGTAATGGGCAAACGACGTCGCAAGTCCCGATTGCTTCATCACTGTGGAATTGGCGGTGCTGAACCATTGGTAGCACCGCGGCGGCTTGCCGTCGCCACCGCGCGAGCACGTTGAATAGCCAAATGGCAGGCCCATCTTAAATGCGAAATAGGCCCGCAAAAAGTACACCATATCGGTGCAGTCGGGGCGAAGGCTCATTGGCACTTCATCTTCGCCAAGGCCCAAATAGTTGAACAGGGTATTGCGCGATCGATCACGCAGCACATTATACAGCGCCGGCCACGATGGCTCTGTATCGAGTGGAGCGTCGAACAGTTTTTCGATCCATGCAGAAAACAGGTTTTCGGTTGCGCGATTCCATGAATTGCGGAGAGGCCAGAGATTCCCTGGTGTGGCGCTCGGCGGTTGCTGCCTGGCGTCGTGCACGGCGATCTCGTGCGTGATCTTGCTGCACTCGAGTGGAGCGTTGTAGCGCGCCAGTGTTGCTTGCCACATGCCCGCCGCCGGTGAAGCAACCTCGGCGAACCAGAAATATGGCGGCCCGCCGTGCCGTTCGCGCGACCTGGCGACGATGCTGCCATCAGGCGCGATCAACGAGAGTTCGCCTTCAAATGGCTTCTCCGCGGCGACGATTACTCGTAAAGGTGCACCTTTCCATGGCGCAAGCGGCGATGCCAGAACCGCAAGCCCAACCTCGCCCTCACAGATACTGGAACGACTTTCCGCCTGCGCTCCCACAGCTGGGTAACAAAATGCGCCGGTGATCAGCAACAATGCTGTCACGATGGCAGTAAGTTGACGTGCCAGAAGCAATTGAGCCTCCTTACTTCCTTGATTGTAATTGCGATCGCTTTACCTGAAACATGGCACAAAATTCTTCAGCAAGCGAATTCGATATGAAGTCGTCTAGGTCGCATAGGTCGCAGCCATTGTCCATTTCGGGCCAACCCTGTTGAGGATACTGTTGAAAAATATCGTCAGCCAATTTTCAATAAGCGTAGTACGAACAGCGTCGCGACCGTACTCTTTTTTAAAATTGGCTTATTTTTGACACACAAGAACCAAATTGAAGCGCACGCCCGCTCTTGAGCCCCGGAAGGGACGCATGCGCGCTTGTGACCCCTAGATACTGACAGAGCCCAATAGGACAGCAATGACCAAGGTAATCAAGAAGCGTACGCGGCTTGGCAATAGGGGGATTATTAGCTTCGTAGCCGGCGGAGGACTGGCTCAGGGGAGCGATACGTCTACCTCGGGATGATGTCGCATGCATTAGCTCCTTGCAGCCCATCGCGAATATTTCGACGGGAAATCACGCATTAGCCGACGCAGCTGATTTTCATTCTTAGTTGACATGTCACAGACTGTACTTCGGGATAGTATATTAAATGGTTCACCCGCACTACCCTTTTTGGGCCGCGATCGGTTCGGTAGCGGCTTGCCTTTGCGCTCCATAGTGGCCAGTGTGGTTCGGTTGTATGCTGTTTAGCGGTCAGGTCAGAAGGAGAGTGTTACATGCGTTATAAGGTGAGGAATATCGCTGCGCTCAAAGTGATCCTTGGCGACTTGCCTGACAGGACCCGGGTCGAGGTCGATCGACACATTAAACTGTCAGCAAAGACAGTCGGCGAGCTCCGAAAGATGATTGATTGGCCTGAGGTTCTGGCGATAACTACCCCCCGGGAAGGCAGCTCGGAAAGCGTAGTAAAGGTGAGCAAGCCAAGCATAGCGACTCGGACCTCGCCAAAACAGTAGCCACGCAGTAAAGACTTGCTGAGGACTGCGGTTGATGCCAGGGCGCCAGTGCGTCAGGGCCAGTGTAAAAATTGGCAGGCTAAGGCTAAGCGGGTTTTGGCGACCCATTTCTGGACCGCAAATCGATCCGGCCAGGGTTTTCACAACGAACGGTGGAAAAATTGATAAACAAGCTCCCCATGACAACCGTGGGTCACTCGGCTCTTGAGGATGAACTGAAGCATCGCATCGGGACCGAGCGTCCTCGCCTCATTCAGCGTATTCAGGAAGCAATTGCTGACGACTCCAACCTGGCTGAGAATTCGGAATACCAAGCAGCAAAGGCAGACCAGGAGATCAACGAGGGGCGCATTGCCGAACTCGAAGACAAGCTCGCGCGCGCCGAAGTGATCGACGTGTCAAAGCTTTCGGGTGATACCATCAAGTTCGGAGCTACGGTGACATTGGTCGATGAGACTAGCGATGAGAAGAAGGTTTGGCAGATAGTCGGTGAACCAGAAGCCAACGCTAGCAAGGGAAAGATTTCGGTAACTTCCCCAATCGCGCGCGCATTGATCGGCAAGACCGAGGACGCCACCGTGGAGGTTGAGGCTCCGGGTGGCGCCAAGATCTACAAAGTCCGGAAAGTTGAATGGCTTGAGAGCGGCTCAAGCAAACGAGAACGATGATAAAGGTGGTGCCGTTGCGATATTTTCGTTATTGCTTCGATACGAACACTGCCTAAATTTCTGGTGCGACCGCCAACAATCCGGCTTCAACTCTTTCCGGTCGCCTAGTCTTTTAGTGCCAACGCAACGTGAGCGAGGATAGTCCGAGTACGGCGTTAACTGCGACCGAACCTTGGACTGAAATCGGCTGCAAAGCAAAGGTACGTCCCGAGCCGCCGAGCAGAATGTTAGCACCAGCTCCAATGCCCAGACCAACGTCCCCAGATACTCCGACATAATCGCCAGCAAGTGCACCGGCCGGCACGCCGGTGGTTGGTGCAAACACGGCCCAGCCTAACGCACCACCAGCGCTGACGCCGATGTCTAGACCCACAGTGTTGATGGCGCCGTCGTAAGACTGGAGTGGTGTCCGATCGCTTGGTGTGAAGACACACTCCAAGGACTGGCGACCGGCTATCACAAACCCAACGCTGGGATTGACTTTGCAAGAGAGGCCACCAACCTGTGCCCACGGCTGGGGTGTTGTTTGTGCTCGGGTCGGCGTAACTTGGCTAATCCCGATGGTGGAAACTATAGCTGTGATAACAACTAATTCAATACCGCGCATAAGTTTAACCCCCATGTTGTGGTCCACCTCGGACATTAAGGTCGATTTGCCAATGTGTCCTGGTAACAATGCCTAATTATAAAGTCTACTCAGAAAATGCCAATTATGATGGAACAGCATACTCGTAGACACATCAACAAAGACCATAATAGTCGAGACTCGCACCAAATGCATGGGGGCATTGTCCAGCTACCTCTCTAAGGTGATGGGTCCGGGCCTGCTTAAAGAATTCGCTTCAGCCCGAAGACCAAACCGGCAGGCGACATTTTCGGCAACACAAACGGAACTCAAAACAACTATCTGCAGCTCATGCGGCAGCCGTAGCCTTGATGATTCTTGCATGCAGCAAGCCATGAAGTCGTTGCCGTTCTTCCACCCACAAAAAAACACTAATGAGCAAGCTATCAAGCACAATTTGCGCCGAGGAGACGTCCGACCCA
>Ga0207744_1000073_pt1 | contig 17486 bp, 18 predicted proteins | sample LuqExpMetageno56_FD_187814 | JGI IMG/M metagenome (GOLD analysis project Ga0207744, IMG submission 187814) | Tropical forest soil microbial communities from Luquillo Experimental Forest, Puerto Rico - Sample 56 (SPAdes) | ecosystem: Environmental > Terrestrial > Soil > Tropical forest ... | reverse complement strand
GGCGGGCACGCTCGGCCTCTGCGTCGGCCCCGACGATGTTTATCTCGCACTGCGCGGCCTGCGCACGCTCGGCGTCCGCCTCGAGCGGCACAATAAATCCGCCCTGCAGATCGCATCATGGCTGGAGAAGCGACCGGAGGTGAAGCGCGTGATGCATCCGGGGCTCGCCAGCGATCACGGGCACGCGATCTGGATGCGTGATTTCACCGGCGCGAGCGGCCTTTTCAGTGTCGTGGTCAATCCGTGTTCCGAGGCCGCAGTCTACGCGTTCATGAATGCGCTGACGCTATTCGGCATCGGCTATAGCTGGGGCGGCTTCGAGAGCCTCGTGATCCAGTTCAATTGCACGGAGTACCGCACCGCCACGCGCTGGGCGCCGGGCGGACCGACCCTGCGTTTCCATATCGGGTTGGAGGATTCCGGCGATCTGATCGCCGACCTGGAGCGCGGTTTTGCGGCGATGAAGAAGGCAGGCTGATCTAAGCCGGCGCGCCCTGACCGCCGCTGCGGATGACGAATTGAAGATTGCGGAGATAGACGAAGACGCCGAACGCCTGCCCGATGATGAACACCGGATCCTTGCGGTAGATCGCATAGCCGAGCAGCATGATCCCGCCGCCGATCGAAAAGACCCAGAAGGTTGTCGGCACCACGCTGCGGCCCGCGCGCTCGGACGCGATCCATTGCACGACGAAGCGCATCGCGAACATTGCCTGCGCCATGTAGCCAATGAGAATGCCGAGATCGATGTTGCCGACGAAGACGTCGTGCAAATATCCGCCCACCGAGCGCGTGATATCGACCAGCATTTAGCCCTCCAGAATTTCAGGAACGCGCTTCTTGCGGCGGATCAGCCACCACACGCCGGCGAGATCGAGAATGCCGACCCAGAGCCGGTCCCATAGTCCGTAGTTGGAAACACCGCCCTGACGCGGCCGGTCGACGACATCGATATAGCCGATGGTGAAACCCTCGCGCTTCACTAGCGCCGGCAAGAAGCGGTGCAAGCCATCGAAATAGGGCAATGCCAGGAACACATCGCGACGAAACGCCTTCAGCCCGCATCCGGTATCGCGCGTGCCGTCGCGCAGCACCGCGCTGCGCACCGCATTGGCAATGCGCGACTGCAATTTCTTGAAGCCGGTCGCCTTGCGCCCGACGCGCTGGCCCGCGACGAGCCCGACGCCGGGCTGGCCCGTCTCGAGCGCGCGGATCATAGCTGGCAGGAAAGTCGGATTGTTTTGGCCGTCCCCGTCGAGCGTCACCACGATGGGCGCCCGTGCCGCGGCGGCGCCGGTGCGCACCGCAGCCGATTGCCCGCACGACTGTTTGTGCCGCACACGCCGCAGCCAGGGATGCAAGGCCATCAGCCGCTGCAATTCGGCTTCGGTGCCGTCCGTCGAGCCGTCATTCACGTAAACGACCTCGAACAGCCAATGCCCTTCGAGCGCGGCCGCGATCTCGGTGACGAGCGGCGCAACGTTGTCCACTTCGTTACGCACCGGCACGACGACGGAAACCGCCGGTTCCTGCAGTGTCATGGTGTTGTCCGTCGGCCCCTGTGCCCCCAGCGATTGCGAGCGTCTTAGTCAGCCAGCAGGTTACGGGCAACTGCTTTAAGCCGCTTGCCGGAAGGCCCTGAAAACTGGTGGAGGGCCCCGTCTGGGCCGACGGAAAATCCCAGCCGACGCAACGCGAACCACCGCCGGACGAGGAGAGCGCCGACAATACCGACCAACGCGCCGGCGGCGACGTCCGTCGGATAGTGCGCGGTGAGCACCACGCGGCTGATGGCGATCAGCAAAGCGTAGATCAGAAGGTAAGGCCGTGCGCGCGGCCAGATCGTGCTGAATGCGATCAGGATCGCAAAAGCGGTCGTCGCATGGCCGGATGGCAGGCTCGCGTAATCGTTCCGCCAGATGAAAGGGTGGAAAACGAACGGGTCCGGATGACCCGTCGTGAACGGCCTGGCGCGACCGATCATGCGCTTGATGATCGTGTCGAAAAGGCTCGGCACGGCCACTGCGGTAAACAGAAATCCGACACGCACCATGATTGTCGCGAGCACGCGCTGCTGAAAGCGCGGCAGGATCGGCGGAAGGGCGCAGAGAAATAGAAACAACAGGCCCAGCGGCCACAGCACGTAACCGGATTTGCCGTAGTCGGTGATGAAATCGCAGGAGCTTGTCAGCCAGTGCGGCAACCCACGCATATGTGCGCTGATCGGTGCGTCCACCAAAAACATGCCCACCAGCAGCACGCCGACACCGAAGAGCGCGGCGATTGCCAATTGCTTTGTCGGGAGCAGCCCGCCGCCTTGGAGATAGCTCCGCGGCGCGCGGGTCAGCAGCGAAAAGGCCACAGCCAGATTGTTGAAGCACCGGCGGCTTGCAGGGGGCAGCGGTTCGGCGGTGACGGTCATTGTGGCTCGGCCGAGCGGAAAATCGCGAGCACCACCGGCTTGCCGATGCTGATGTTATAACCCTCAATCCGCTGCACCAGCGTGTACCGCAGCCCAACCGCATCGGCGCGCTGCACGAAACTGCGCTCGCTGCGCGGATCGACCAGCGCGAAATGACACGTGCCGCTGCGCAAGAATTCCGCCGCTCCGGCACCATTGGTGAAGCGCGTCGCCGTCCCCGAGAGGAAAACGAGGCTGGGCTCCTGATAGGAGTAGGTCGAGGCGACATGTGGATCGACGCAGCCAGTCGCCCTCACCTCGCGCGCGATCATCTCGCTTGGAAACAGCGCCGGGATGGATGGGAACGTGACCGCGAATACCGTGATCGCGACGAAAGCAGATGACATCAGTGCACGCAGCACTGCACGCTCCGGTCCGTCCACCTCGTAGAGCCACCAGGCGAACAACGACAGCACCATCGCGATCGCCGCAAATGGCCAGGCAATCAGCCCGAGCGAATGGTCGACCAGCACAAACCCGACAACCACCGCCAGCGCAACGCCGGCGGGAAACAGAAACCAACTCACTGTCCCGTGCACCATCCAGCGGATATGCGCGAGCGCCCTGCCCTCGACGACGCCAGCTATGAGGATGGCGATCGCCGGATAAAGCGGCATGACGTAGTGCGGCAGCTTGGTCATCGCCGCCTCGAACACCAGCCAGGACGGCACGAGCCAAGCCAGCAGAAAGCGCGCACCGATTTCCTTGCGCGCCCGCCAAATCGCGGGTGCGGCCGGCGCAGCCAGCACCGAACCGGGCCAGAACGTTAGGAAGAACAGCAGAAAGTACGTTCCCGGCGGCGCCCCATGCGCCTCTTGTGCGCTGGTGATCTTGTCCAGCATGTCGTGGCCGAGTGCCTGGGTGAAGAAGCTGCCGCCTGACCTCATCACGATCGCGACGAACCACGGCAGCACCAGCAGCAGCATCCAGCCGAAGCCGGACAGCGGGCGCGTCGCCCGAATCCAGCGCCAGGATTTGTCCGCAATCGAGAGGGCGATCACAGTCAATCCGATGAACATCAGGATCAGCGGACCTTTCAGCAAGACGCCACCGGCAGCCGCCGTCCAGAGGACCGCGGGCATCTGCCAGCCGATCGCCTCATCGGGCTGATGGCGCTGGCCGAGGTAGATGCGTGCGAGCGCCCCCATCGCCGCAACGCTCGTGAACAGCAGCATGGCGTCCGTCGTCGCCATTCGGCCTTCGACGCCGAGGATAATGGAACCGGCCATCATCAGTGCGGCGAGCGCAGCGGAGCGGCGCGTCACAAAAGCTAAGCCGGCCCAGTACGTGAGCAGCACGGCGCCGACTGCGCCGACGAGCGACGGGACGCGGTACAGCCAGATCTTCGTGCGGGCCGAAGCAACCCCAAGCGCCTCGCCGGTCTTCACCGCCGCGGCCTGCAGCCAGTAGATGCCGACCGGCTTTTTGTAGCGGACCTCGTCCTGGAACCGAATGTCAACGTACTGGCCCGTCTCCAGCATCTGCTTGGTCGCCTGCGCGAAGCGCGCTTCGTCACGGTCGACAGGCGGTATGCTGAAGAAGCCGGGAAGCAGCGCCAGCAGCGTGAAGGCCAGCAAAATGACTACCGCGCGCGCGTGCGATCCCGTCGCGTAGTCCAACGCGGCGGATAGCCCGCGGCTCTGATGCGCGGCGAAGGGCGCGTCATTAGCGGCCGTGCTCATTGCGGAACGTCTGCCCCCCTCATGTGACGGCGAGACATAAGCCCAAGCGCAGCCGCCACCAAGCTACTGCAGACCTACGATTCGATCCCGTTCGGCGCAACGTCTCACGCCTGCTTTAAACACGCGGTACTCAAGCATTGCAATGGTGGCGGTAGCTTGACGGGCTTTCAGGACCGGTTGCGGGCTTTTCTACAAACGATTGAAGTGACGAGACAATCCTGCATCTATCCCGGCCTTGTCGCACCGGCGCTTTGCTTTGCATAGGCGCGCGGCTAAACCTGTTGTCGACGGCCCCGTAGCTCAGCCGGATAGAGCATCAGCCTTCTAAGCTGAGGGTCGCTGGTTCGAATCCAGCCGGGGTCGCCACTTATTCCGACAAACGCCGCCCGACATTCCGACAAAAATAGAACGAAGGGCAAAGCGGGAACGGGAAAATGTCGGAACGGGCTCTGAAATCATTGGTAGATCCCGCGCCTTCTAAGCTGAGGGTCACGGGTTCGAACTCTGTCGGGGGTCGCCAGTTCTCCACGCCGCCCTAAAGCTAGGCCGGCGTCAGTGGGTCCAGGCGTCGCGACGGCGGAAGGCGAAATTGTCGGCGTAGGACATGACCCGGCACGCCGCCGGCTTGGCCTCGCTCACCTGGTACGGGAAGCCATGCCGTTCGCAATATGCGATCGCCTCCTCCTTGGTATGGAAGCGAAGCCGGAGCTGCTGGCGCGTATCGAACGAGGACGTCCAGCCCATCAGCGGCTCGACCTGCTTGGCCACGTCCATCTCAAAGTCGAGCGCCCAAGCCTTTGTATTCGCCTGGCCGGACTGCATGGCGGTCTTGGCGGGCTTGTAGATGCGCGCGGTCATGGAACGACCCCAGTCTGATTGAGCGGCCGTCGATATAGAACGACGGCGAAAGGGAGGCAATGCGGGGAATTGCTTAGCGCTCAGAGTTTCTGGCTCCAGAACTGGTACATGCCGCGGAACGTCGCCGGATTACGCTGTTCGAACTCGTTCCAGGCGTCCAGATCCGCCATAGACTCGCCGTTGGCTGCCAAAGCCTCGGCGGCACGCCGCGCGGTCAGGGGATCGAACTCGAAGCCGATGAACCGCAGGCCGTGCTCAGCAAGCATTGCCTTGATTTGCGGCAAGGTCATCTGCTGCTCCTGCACATGAAACAGCAGGTCGCGGCATTCACTGGTCGCGAAAAAGTCGTTCGACTGAGCGACACCTCCGTATCCCGATGCGAGAATGTCCTGCCGGGCGCGGCGAATGTCTTCGGCGCCCGAGCCGTAGCCGCGTTCGGCCAGATAATTGCGGGCCGCGCTGATCTCACGGCGAGCGATCCGACTGTAGAGCCCGAGCCGCAGGAACCCGCCAGGCCGCAGAAGCGACAGCAGGACGCGTAACCCCGCAACCGGATCGGCCATGTGATGCAGCACACCGCTCACATCGATGACATCAAAGGTGCGATCGAGATCGCCTAATCTGAGGATATCGGCCTGTGCGTAGTCGATACGGTCGGCGACGTCCGCAGGCGTCTTGCGCTTCGCGTAAGCGAGGCTGCTCAGGCTTAAATCGATCGCCAGCACGCGCGAGTCTTTCAGTTTGCGCGCGACTTCTATCGGATGCGCGCCGGTCCCGCAGCCTGCCACGAGCACCTCTACTGGTTCACCGAAGCAAGGCGCTACACATGCTGCGCCGGGAATCGCCCCGGAAAGATAACGATCGAAATCTTGCGGCTCGGTACCGCCGCCAAGCCGCACCCAGCGCGGGTATGGATTGTTCTCATATTGCTGCCGCACACGCTTGGAGATCTCGTCGGCAATGGGCGTGAGCGCGGCAATCGAGGCTCGCAGCGCAAGCTCTTGCGTAGGCTCGCGCACCTGCTGGGTTACGATTTCGGCCACGGCCGGTGGCCATTTCTGTTCGGTAAGCAGTTGCGCACCGGCGAGCCGCTGCAGCGGCACGTACATGGCGAGCGCAGCGAGCTGGAACGGAGCAATGGCGGCTTGCCCGTCAAGCTTGCTTTCCAGACTGCGCGCAAGCTGCGAGGCCTGTGCATCCTCTTCCGGTGTGGTCGCGAAAACATATTCATTGATGAAGCACTGCTGTGCCAGCGCCGCGCAGAATCCAAGCGTCTCGGTCTCGATCTTGTCGTGCTTCACGGCTGCCTGCAGCAGCGCGAGCCGCAGCGCGGTGAGCGCCCGTTCGAACGCCACGTCGCACACCGGGGTCGACTTCAGGACGGCCAGCAGCAGCGGATCGGCAGCGACCGCGGCAAGCGACGATCCTTCTAGCAAAACATTCAACGGGAGCCGCTGCGGCCAAGACGCCACCGCGCGCTGCGTGGCTTGGCGCAACGCCGGCGTGAGCGCGGTGATGGTCGCAGCGATCGCCGCAAAATCGTGCGCCAATTGCGGCATGAGTTCGAGCGCACGCGCAAACGCAGCGGATGCTTCCCGAGATCGGCCTTGCAGCTGCAAAATACAGCCGAGATTATTCGCCGCCTCGGCGTGCTCCGGCCTGAGCACCAGCACGCGCTTATAGCCGCGCACGGCGTCATCGAACCGGCGCTGCTGCTGGTGCAATACGGCTTCGGCGAAGAGCGCGTTCGCATCGCTCGCCGCGGCCGTTTGCGGCCCACTCTGTTTCGCTGCGGTTCATGAGCCCGTTCCGGTCGGGCGAACTCGATAGCCGCTGCGTCTCAGGCGGGCAAGTTCATGCGCACAGGCGTGCGCAGGCGGCGCGCCCGGATAATCTCGCAAGGCGGATCGTTGCTAAAAACGTTGCTAAGAGTGATGCCGCTGCGCGCGGCGTGCAGGCGCCGCGCGGTCACGCGGAACGCGCGGGGAAAACGGTCGCCCATGCGTTTTTCCGTAGTCGCAGCGTGGCGGCGATGGCGCGGCGATCCGAGTCGACGTCCTCGTCGCGGCGAGGCACGAACGCGTCGCGCCCGGCGGCTTTGCTGTAACCGATCCAGCCAACCAGAACGCCGTCGAGGTCGAACACTTCGTGCATCATTGCGTCACCCCTACCATCGATCACGTTGAATTCCACTGGATGGTGATCATCGAGGAGACGGCAGCGCAAATCCGCCAATCAAATTATTGTACCGAGGTGCAGTGTCAGCCAGTGTGTGAGACACCCGCGCGGACCGTGCTTAGCGCATCAGCAGGCCCGCTGCCGGGGTTATTATCCAGAGTGCGTTGCTATCGTTGTCGGCGCGTGCCCTCCTGATCGCATTCGCGAAGGAGGATTATCATCATGCGCAAAGATGAGCCGACCGACGATTGTCCCGCGTGCTACGGCTTGGGTCGGGAGGTGCGGCTGAAGCCGATCCGCTTCGGCCAACCGATTCCACCTTCACGGGTATGTCCCGCCTGCAATGGGACCGGGAAGAAGCCGACATAGCGATAAGGATCAGCGACGGGACGCCTATCGGTCCATCTGGCTTGATGGCGAATAACAGGCTTCACAGGCGTCATTCATGCTTCCCCACTTCGGGCACTGCGCGATCTCCCGCAACAGGTCCGGCAGCTTGATGTCAGGCCCGTGCTCAGCCAGCAGCCGTGCGGTTCGCAATCGACCGTGACGGCCGCACTTGGCGCACTCGATTTCGACTGTCGCGTGCGGGTAGTCGGACAGCGCTATTAAAGGTTTCGTTAACCATAGCGAGCCACGCTGCCGCGCAGCAAAGGCAACCGAATCATGGACACGCCAAAGACGCTATCGCGCTGGTTGACGCTTGCATTACTGCTGGCCGGAATTGGGATAGCGTTCGGGGGGTGTGCGGCAAATAGTCAATTTGCAACATTCGGCGGGGCCGGTCCGTCGCTGCCGCGCGCCGAATACGCGGTGAAGGGCAAGACCGCCTACGATCAGGACTGGATCGACCGCACCATCGAGGCCGAGGTGGCCGGGTTCGGCATTGCCCGTCCGGCCGCGCGGCCGGCGTCGCTCGACGCCAAGCCCGCGATCAAGGCCAAGCGCGCCGTGGTCGCTCTTCCGGCCGCGCCCGCTCCCGTAGACACCGCCATCGACGCGCCGCCGAAGGCGAAGTGGATCGACAAATTGCATCAGGACATCCACGAGTCGAAGCTGCGGATGGAGAAGTGGAACGAGGAGACCAAGAACCAGATCGAGAGCTACCGCAAGTCCGGGCAAGGGGACCAGCAAGCCACCGGCAGAGGCACCGCGCCGGCGGTGGTGGCAGCGGCCTGTAAATGACGCGCTGGCGTGGCCGCCGCCGGACAGCGTGAGCTTGGACCCAAGTTTGGACCCAACTGACCGGGATTAGGGGTGACAGGCCGGTACGGCACCGCGTGGTTTCGCTTGAAAAACCGGACACAAAGTGATCTGTGGACACTGCGAGGGATACCGGTAATCGGATTTGTAAACCGAAGGTCGGGGGTTCAATCCCCTCACCCGACACCAGCAAAATCAACGAGTTAGAGGGCTTTCTCCTTCGTCAATCTTCCCAAGAATGGGCCATGGGAAGCAATCGGGAAGATTGATTCACACCCTCGTGAATCGTGCGCTGGCGCCAGACACGCGCTCGCCAACGCCCTTGGGGTCGATGAAGGATGGGGGGTCGAGGAGCGGGCCATTGACTCATGGCTCTAGGGACCGCGGGCGCCTCCGCTCCTCCTACTGCCAGCAATACGTGATTCGCGATCAGGTTCGAAAGCGTGTGTAGGGGGCCTTTAGCTTCTGTCAGTTGAAGTTGGTCGTCCCGTGGTTTGTCGCATGCCTCGGCAGCATATTGAGACCATGCGCCTTGTACTGCCCGGCGAGCGGCAGGCCCGAGCCCCTGTCATGCGTTGACCCATCGTGCGGCCACGCGATGGGGATGCGCAGCCCGCGACACATCGAAAAGATGCGTTGCGAGTGATAGAGCGAATTCCCCTGCTGCACGTAGACTTCGGCTATCGCGGCGGCTTTGCCGCGGTGCTGATCGCCTGGGTGCCGGAGACGGCCGATGTCTGGGCGGTCGACAGCTTTATGATGGAAGCAGAAGGCCTGGCGCTTGGCCGTCGGCGTGGCGCTGGGCCGCCGGCAAACAATCGTCGCGATCGCCAGTGACTGAGCCAGTTCGGCTTTGGCCGGATCGGCCGAGCGCCATAAGCGAAAACTATCAAAGTCGCCATTGGGAACAACCGGGCTGTGATCATAAACTACGCGATGGAGCGGTGCCGCGCGGAGGCTGAAGAAGACGAATAAACGCGAAGCGAAACCCCTGTCGTGGCGAGGCTGGCGGGGTCTGCAAAGACGAACTTGGCGTCGCCAATTTCAGGCGCGCTCGAGGAATTTAAGTTGTCGAAAATTGTAAAACACTCAATGGTAATAACTGGACACAAGACGAGTGTCAGCCTGGAAGAGCCGTTCTGGTCCGCCCTCAAAGAGATTGCACGCACTCGTCGCGCAACTTTATCCGAGCTTGTGCATTTGATCGACGGTACCTACAACGGTGGCGGAACATCGAACTTGTCCTTAGCGATCCGGCTGTTCGTGCTGGACTACTACCGCGAGAAGTTCTCGGCGGCCGTGAATTGACCCGTTTTCAAAAGCTGATAGGGGCCGCAGCGTAAAGGACTAATCACGCCAGTCCTATCCGTCCATCTGGCTTGACGACGAATATTGAGCCCGGCTGCCACCATCCATGCTGCCCCACTTCGAGCACTGAGCGATTACCCGCACGAGGTCCGGCAGCTTGATGTCACGTCCATGTTCCGTGAGCAACCGAGAGGTTCGCAGCCGACCGTGGCGTCCGCACTTGGCGTCCTCTGTCTACTTCGCCGTCCACTTTCTGAATAACTCAATAAAGTGATCACGATCCCGGATCGTGACCGTCTCTTGTGCGATCACCCACTTATTGAAGATTGAAAGTTTCCACCCCTTATAGACGCGTAACGGGAATTCGCGCTCCCCGTTATTCGGTGGGTAGTCCGGATCTTTCACAAATACCATATCTCGGGCTCGCGCGGCCTTGCGTCAGTGCCACCTCGATCAGAGGAAAGTTGGGGGGCACCACCACATTGCTCAACCGAAAGCGATTACTGCGGATGTGACCGCGATCACAAAAGGGACGATTGCCGAGGCTCTTAAGACCAGATTCCAGCCAGATCAGAGCGCTTGTGCCTTCCGCCTCCTGCGTCAGCCGAGCAGCCCTAGAGCCCCGAGGCCGGTGGCGAATAGAGGGAGAGTGGCTGGGACCGGTACTCTGAGGCTCCATCGAAAGTGTTACCCAAAGAGGGTAGGACCCCATGTGAAACTGCGTCAGCGCTTTCATTTGTGTGAGACGTACTGCCGAAGGTAGGTGTCTGGTCGCCAAAATCGTCGAGCGAGTAAAAAATCATTTCGGTGGCGCGTGGAGTCACTGGTGGACCAGGACACGCTGTAACGCTCCAAACCCCTGTTGGAGTTTGACCAATCCACTTCAGATGGTCACTTAAGGTGACACCATCTGGACCGTAGATATTTACCGGGCAATTGGCAAAGAAGGCCAAATCAACACGAGTCCGCTATTGACCTTTAGGGAACTCCTGTTGGTTAAAATCAACCGAGTGTGCAGGCGGTGCAGGCCGCAATTTCAAAATGGAAGGAACAATGAAAACGCTATCGGTAAACATCCCAGCGAAGTGGGCCGCACTTGTGCGCACTACGCTTCTCAACCGGGCGCAGGAGTTGAGAAACGATACGACCATCGAAAGTTTTGGACAGACCTTGCCGAAAACCGACAGCGAGATAGAGCGGCAAAACGAATGGGCGAATGCCCTTGAAGACATCGCCAACCAACTTCCAAGGGACGCCCGATGACCATGACAGCCGAACGGCCGCCAACTAGCAGCCGTCGAGCAGCACATGGGCCACGCAGAGCTTTTCCTAATCCGCGCCAACAACAGCCGCCCGTCCGGTCAGCCGTGGAAACTCGCCCGCCGAACGAGAAAGGCCCCGGCGCAAGCCGGGGCCAGTTCCGGGAAAACGCTTCGCCTAGGTGAATGGCCTAGATGAAACAAACTGTTTTGACCAAATTTGCGGAATGCGTAATGTGATGCACATTACGCGCGCGTCGATTTGAAGCCCCGCTCTAGTCCAGCCGACCCGAGGGCGAATATTGAGCCCGACAGCCATCGTTCATGCTGCCCCAGTTCGGGCACTGCGCGATCTTCCGTAACAGGTCTGGAAGCTTAATATCCGGTCCATGCTCCGCGAGCACGCGAGCGGTCCGAAGCCGACCGTGGCGCCCGCACTATCTCGACCGTATCGTGCCGGTAGTCGGACAGCGTGTAGTAGGAGCGCATCAAGGGAGACCCGCGGGAAGACTCAACAGAAAAGCCGCACGGCCTCATAACATGCGGCCTTCCGTCAGCGGCCCACACCCTTCCGCGACGACGGTTGGGGCCACCTGCTCCATCTCACACCCGACCGCGGTTCGATCTTCGCGCGCTTATTCGCAGATTGTACGGCGTACGGTGATCCGGTCGCCATTAGGACGCAGGGTGTGACGGATGACGACATGGCAATTGTCGCCAAGGCCGGTGGTCTCGCGATGCCGCAAGACGGGCGGATTCGGCATCGTAGCCGCGGGGTTTTCATCCAAGCCGACCGGCGCACTCTCGGATGGGCTGTAAGGGCAGCCTGCCCCCTAAAATGAAAAGGGACCATTTTTAGAAAGGGACCAATAGCTTCAAAAAGGGGCCAGTGCCAGCGGGATTCAGTACATGTGTCACTTTGAAGGGGACTTCCAGGAGGCTTTCGAAGCTGCCTGCAAGCTGGGCCTGGAAGGCATCGTCTGACCTCGCCATACAAGTCCATGCCCGTCCAAGTCGTGGATCAAGGTCCGCAATCCGAAGTCGTCGGCATATGCGGATCAGCTTGCCGGGCCTTTATTTAATCAGATGCCAGCCAGATCAGAGGTGCCTTCCGTTTCCTGCGCCAGCCGAGCAGACCGAGTGCGCCAAGGGTGCTTATCAAATTCCAATCGACCATGTGCGAGGCGCTGTTGAGAAGGCCCACGGTTCCATCTGTTGTTATGGAACCGCCGACGGCAACGTGACTGCCTAAATCGAAAACCGGAACGGCGTAAATTGTTGCTCCCGCCCTCGTCGCGCCAAGTAGAAGCATACCGACCAGCAATGCTGCGCATTTGGTTTTCATCCGATCTACTCCGCTGTGTGCGAAACACCGATAACCAGCGCATCCGGCCACTGCCGGAACAAGTACGCGAAAACCTAGTGCCGACTCGTGATGGAAGACGATAGGCGCGTCGAATTGCCCCCGCGTCCCCCGAACGGGGGATACGGCGCTCAAAATAGAGGCTTAGCTATTGGTGATGGCTGCCACCATCATGCCGGTGTTCGACATGACACCGTGATACTCGGTCTGGCCGACAACCATGCGCGCAGTCGAGGTGGTCGCCGTCGGAATGGCGCCGAACTCGATCGAGCAGATGCTATCCGTGTGGATACGAACCATGCGTGTCTTCGATCAGAGCGCTTTCCGCTTCCTTCACCAGCCGAGCAGGCCCAAAGCATTCTTGCGAATCGAACCGATCGTGATCCCCGTCACAGCGGGTGATGCCGCTGGCGCAATACTCTCCTGAACATCAGACAGGAGGATGCCATGCGGAAATATCTGATCGTGTTCGCGGGCGCTACGCTTGTGCTCACCGGTGCAGCCACCAAAGCCGCGTACTTCTCTGGGCATCCTGTGCAGACGAATGCCGCCGCGACAACGCTGGAGCCGCTCACGATGCATTACGGAGCGATGCCGGCCCAAACTTTCTCTGACCGGACTTTCGTTTTTGATCAGTAGGGACTTTATCGTCATCCCCATACAAGTCCGGCCCGAGACCGCACTTGGCTGCGGATCAGAAAGGGATTTTGACCAAATTTTGTCTCACGATTTTAAGTGGTTTCGCCGAATTTCTCGCTGCCTCGAAATCCCAAGGTTTAGCGTCGATTTCAGCGCGTCGATCGACAAAAAATGAAGTTACGTTGACCTGGATCAACGGCAGAAACTTTTGTGTCTTTTAATATAACCTCGTTTTCTATTCCGCGGGCGCGTCATGCAGAATCCTCTCCGCCGGCCGGAAGAGATCTTGGCGTATCGACCATTGCGGCAGATGCTGGGAACTTTGGCACCGGCCTTTACTACCTGAGAGTCTCTACTGAGGGAGACAAGCATGTCTGCCCCCTCGGTTCGATCAATGCTCGCGCTGCTGCAAAAGCCGGATACGGGCAAGATCGTCACCGCCGCAGCCGCCGTCCGTCTCATTCGCGACGGAGACACAATCGCGACAGGCGGCTTCGTTGGAATTGGATTTCCCGAAGCAATTGCAATTGCACTGGAGCAGCTGTACCTCGCGAGGGAGAGCGAGCACGTGCAATCTGCCGGACATCCACGTGATCTCACGCTCGTGTATGCGGGTGGCCAGGGTGACGGCAAGGAACGCGGCCTCAATCACCTCGGCCACGAAGGCTTGGTCAAGCGCGTAATCGGCGGACACTGGGGCCTCGTGCCCAAGCTGCAACGGCTGGCGATATCGAACCAGATCGAAGCCTATAATCTGCCGCAAGGCGTGATCTCGCATCTCTTCCGCGACATCGCCGCCGGGCGGCCCGGACATTTGACCCGCGTCGGGCTCGGCACCTTTGTCGATCCGCGTCACGGCGGAGGCAAGATCAACGTCTCCACTAAGGACGACATTGTCAGTGTGGTCGAGGTGGCCGGCCAGGAACTCCTCTTCTACCAGGCGTTCCCTATCGACGTCGGCATCATCCGGGGGACCACGGCGGATGGCGACGGCAACATCACAATGGAGAAGGAAGCCCTAACGCTTGAAGCGCTTGCGATCGCCATGGCAGCTCGCAATTCCGGCGGCCTGGTCATCGCGCAGGTAGAGCGGATTGCCGATCGCGGCTCAATGAGCCCGCGGCAGGTGAAGGTCCCCGGAATCCTTGTCGATTGCGTCGTTCTGGCCGAACCGCAACATCACTGGCAGACGTTCTCTACCGCCTACGACGCCGGCTTCAGCGGCGAAATCCGCGTGCCCGTCGGCGCGCTTCCCCCGATGGAGATGAGCGAGCGCAAAATCATCGCCCGCCGCGCCGCGCTTGAGCTCAAGGTGAACAGCGTCGTCAATCTCGGCATCGGAATGCCGGAGGGCGTGGCGCAAGTCGCGAACGAGGAGAAAATCATCGACCTTATGACGCTGACAGCGGAGCCGGGTGTCATTGGCGGCGTGCCGGCTGGCGGCCTGAACTTCGGCGCCGCCAACAACGCGCAAGCAGTCATCGATCAGCCGTATCAATTTGATTTCTATGACGGCGGCGGGCTGGACGCGGCGTTTTTGGGCCTCGCGCAGGCAGATCGAGAAGGCAATTTGAACGTCAGTAAATTCGGACCGCGACTTGCCGGAGCAGGCGGCTTCATCAATATCAGCCAGAATGCCAAGAAAGTGGTTTTCGTCGGGACATTCACGGCGGGCCGCCTGCGCGTCGGGATCGCCGATGGCCGGCTTCACATCGTAAGCGATGGCGAAACGAAAAAGTTCGTCCCCGAAGTCGAGCATCGAACCTTTTCTGGACGGCTCGCAGCGGAGCGCGGGCGGCCCGTGCTCTTCGTGACTGAGCGGTGCGTTTTCGAACTGACGCCCGATGGTCTCGAACTGACCGAAGCCGCACCAGGCGTCGACATAGAACGTGACATCCTGGCCCGGATGGATTTCCGGCCGAAGATCCCTCGAGACCCCGCACTGATGGACGAGCGCATCTTCTCAGAAAAGCCGATGGGGCTGCGTGAGGACTTGCTTCGCATGCCGCTCGATCAGCGCTTCACATATCATTCGCAGGAGAACTTGTTCTTTATCAATTTCGAAGGACACGTCGTCCGCACAAGCCGCGACATCGAGCGTCTACGCACCGAGGTCGAACGCATTCTCAGCCCGCTTAATCGCAAGGTCTACGTCATCGTCAATTATGACCATTTCACGATCAGTCCAGACGTCCTCGACGAATATTCCGCGATGGTCGCCGACCTCGTTCAGCGTTTCTACTTGGGCATCACCCGGTACACGACGAGCGGTTTCCTGCGCGCGAAATTGGGCGAGTCATTACGCCAGCGCTCGTTGGCGCCCTACATCTTCGAAAGCGCTGAGGAGGCGCGCGCGCATTTGCGCCAGTTAGAGGCCCAGGTCACGGGCTAATCAGCGTGAGGATGGTGTTGTAATGAACAGACCCGCGCCAAAGCGAACTTTCGCGGCACGCACCGAATTGCTCGGTCCTGCGGAGCAGGCCGGCAGGATAGAGTCGTCGAGCCTGATCAGCGAAAAGGCGGCCGACGCTATCGCCGACATCACCAAGCGGCTGAACCGGCTTATTCCGCTTCTGGCCGAGCGCTCCCGCACGGACGATGGATATCGCGTCGTCGATTATCGCACGGTCATTGAGACGTTCGTCGACGTCTGGGAAAAGGCCGCCAAACGCCCCCAACAAATGATAGAGGAAAACGTCCGTCTCTGGACCGATCTCGTCACGCTCGGGCAGCGGGCGCTCCAGCGGGTTTACCTCAACATGCCGGCCGAACCGGTGATCGCTCCGGCTCCTCCGGACAAACGCTTCAAGGCGGAGGACTGGACCGAAAATCCGGCATCCGACTACATGAAGCAGGCCTACCTTCTCTTTTCGCGCTATTGCCTCTCCCTCGTCGATGCCGTCGAAGACCTCGACCCGCATACCCATCTCAAGGCGAAGTTTTACATGCGCCAATTCGTCAGCGCATCGTCCCCGACGAACGCGGTGCTGACCAATCCAGCCGTGCTTCGCCAGACCATGATGACGCACGGAGAAAACCTCCTGTGCGGCTTCAAAAACTTCCTTGAGGATCTGGAACGTGGGAATGGCCGGCTCAGCCTAAAAATGAGCGACCCGAAGGGATTTAAGTTCGGCGACAATCTGGCGAGCTCGCCGGGTAAGGTCGTCTATCAGAACGAGTTGATGCAGCTCATTCAATACACGCCGACGACCGAAACCGTTTACAAGCGTCCCCTTCTGGTCATTCCTCCATGGATCAATAAATTCTACATCCTCGACCTTAAGCCGAAAAACTCGTTCATCCGATGGTGCGTCGCGCAGGGACACACCGTTTTTCTGATCTCATGGGTCAACCCTGGGCCGGAACTCGCGGCAAAGTCGTTCGAGGACTACTTCCGTGAAGGCCCATTGGCCGCGATCGACGCCATCGAGCAGGCGACCGGAGAAAAGGATGTCAACCTCATCGGCTACTGCATCGGCGGCACCCTAACCGGGGCGACTCTGGCCCAAATGGCCGCCACTGGTCGGGCGCGGGCTGCTTCGACGACGTTCTTCACCACGCTTCTGGATTTCTCCGACGTCGGAGATATTTCGGCCTTCATCGACGACTCCCAGCTTCAACTTCTCGACGACCACATGCAGCGCCTCGGCTATTTCGAGGGCCATCATATGGCCGAGGCGTTCAATTTGCTGCGCGAGAACGAACTGATCTGGTTCTTCTTCATCAACAATTACCTGCTTGGACGCGATCCGGCGTCATTCGACCTGCTTTACTGGAACACGGACTCGACGCGGATGCCGACTGCGATGCACAGCTTCTATCTGCGCAACATGTATTTCAAAAATCGGCTGAGGGAGCCAGGTGGCATCACTCTCGGCGGTGTTCCGATCGACCTGCGCAAAATCCAAGTTCCCTTGTATTTCCTGTCGACGCGAGAGGACCACATCGCGCCGTGGCGTACCACCTATCGCGGCGCGCAGTTGCCGGCAGGTCAGGTGCGATTCGTGCTCGGCGCATCGGGCCATGTCGCCGGGGTCATCAATCCGCCGGTTGCGGAGAAATACGGATACTGGACCAACGACGGACTTGCCTCCACGCCGGAGGTGTGGCTGGAAACCGCAAAATTTCAGAAAGGGTCGTGGTGGCCCGATTGGGCGCAGTGGGTGTCGTCCTTCGCCGGCGAGAAGATCGCTGCGCGCATACCAGGCGCAGGCGGACTGAAACCGATCGAAGATGCGCCTGGCTCTTACGTGCGGATGCGCTCGGTCTAAACGCGCGAAGATTCGGTGCTGTGCATCAAACGGGCTGGCTCACTTATGCTCCTGAGTGTGCAACAGCCGACTTTTTCCAAAACCAGATCGACGACAGATCGCGCGCCTAGTCTACTTTGGGTAGCTCGGCGGCATCAACTTCACTGTGTGGCCAAGCACCTGCAGCTCGCGGCTCCAATAATGTGCGGATGGGCATGCTTCGATCCCGACCAAGCACGGCGACAAGCCGCCAAAGAACTCTAATAACTTCGAGCGACTAATGCG
>Ga0207744_1000066_pt1 | contig 17783 bp, 20 predicted proteins | sample LuqExpMetageno56_FD_187814 | JGI IMG/M metagenome (GOLD analysis project Ga0207744, IMG submission 187814) | Tropical forest soil microbial communities from Luquillo Experimental Forest, Puerto Rico - Sample 56 (SPAdes) | ecosystem: Environmental > Terrestrial > Soil > Tropical forest ... | reverse complement strand
GGGCCTCTGCCGCCACCATGTCGTGGATCAGTCGCTGGGTTTTTTCGTCATATCCGATGGGCGCCATGTCTTTCATTGTTTCCTGCCTCCGACATCGGTTAATCGTGTTTATTGACCCCCCAAGAATCCGATATTGCAGTTAGGCTAACTCATCCAGCGGATTAGTAGCCCCGTGTCTTGCCTATTTGCATATTGACGTAGTCTAACACTGGGCAGCACTTAGCCCCGCCTCATTGGCAGGCAAAAGGCGCCGTGCTCCGAAAAAAGGAACCGATTTTGACTTAGGTCAACGAGGGATACGGGACGATTTAGTAAAAAATTGCAAGGACAGGAGCATCGGTCGATGCATTTCATCAGAAACATGATTGCGACAATTGTGTCGGCTGTTTCCGCGCAGCGGGTTTCTCGCATGGCCTGTCAAGGCTGCGACTTGTCGCTGCATTGCAGTATGCCTGCGAGCCATCGGCGACTTTGCTGGGAGCAACGCGCTATCCGTCCGTTTCGCTGATTGTCTTGGGCAAAAGATCTGCCTAGCCGCCGACCCGTTTTGAATACGCGTCGATAAAATCAGCGGCGGCCTTACTACCATGCGAAAACGACTTCATCGCCTCTTCGTGCAGCAACGATAGGGCCTGCATTTTTATGGCGTTTGCCTCATCACTCTCGAAAATTGCCTCAACTTTACGCGGCCGTGGCAACTTGACGTCGATCACGGTTCGTACCCGCGTAGGAATGTTGGTCATAATGAGTACGCGGTCCGCAAGAAAGATCGCTTCATCTATGTCTGTAGTGACGAAAAAAGTTGTGCGACGAAAATCGTCATACAGTTTCGAGTAATACTCCTGCATTAGCCGCTTGGTCATTGCATCAAGGCCACGAAACGGCTCGTCCAGCATCATCACACTCGGTCGGTTGATCATGGAGCGCGCGAGCTCGGCGCGCCGCTGCATGCCACCGGATAATTGCGATGGATATTTGTGGCGAAACGCGCTCAGGCCGACTTTCTGCAGTAATGTCTCAGCAAGATCTCGCATTTCCGGCGTGTCCTCGCCGCGCGCACGAGGACCGTACATGATGTTGTCGTAGGTCGACATCCAAGGAAACAGGGCGGTTTCCTGAAACACGACCATCCGATCGACACCCGGACCCGTAACAAGCTTATCGTCAATTGTGATTTTGCCGCTGGTCGGCCGCTCAAATCCGGCGAGTAGCCGGATCAGTGTTGTTTTTCCGCATCCGGAAGGACCAACCATAACGGTCAATTTATTACGCGGCACGGTGAAGCTGCAATCTTGCACGACAGTTTTGGCGAAATTGCCAACCCCGTAAGACTTGCAAACCCCATTAACAGTGATTTCGCTGCTCATCGCGACGCCGGTGCATCGAACGAGTGAGCGTATGTAACCTGTCGCATGTTCTTTCGCGCGGCGTTATGGCTCGGCTAGCCAGGGGGTCAACCAATCTCCGACTTTGCGGAGCAAGGCGCTCGATATGTAGCCCGCAATGCCAATTGTTATCATGCCAGCAACAATTTGCGTGTACGAGCCGCCGACATAAGAATTCCAGATGAAGAAGCCTAGGCCTCCGCCCGCGGCTCCCCCCATTGAGCCGGCACTACCGCCGCCAGAGATCATTTCCGCGGCGACCACAACCGCCCAAGTTATTCCAACCCCAACCGTCGCGCCAACGACAATTGAAGGAAGCGTCCCCGGCAGAATGATACGTCGGAAGATATCCCAATTCGACGAACCCATAGAGCGCGCCGCCTGAAAGTAACGGATATCTATCGCTTGGGCGCCCCCAATAACGTTGATGACAATGGTAAAAAATGCACCTAGGAATGTGACGAACGCAATTGAAAGCTCCTGCGTCGGCCAAAAGATGATCGACGCTGGCACCCACGCGAGCGGTGGAATGGGCCGCAGCACTTCGAAGACGGGAAAAGCGATCCCATAAAAAATACGGCTCACCGCCATCGCTAACCCCAGCGGAATGCCGATGACCATCGCGGCCGCAAATCCTTCGAACACCCGCACGCTGCTGAGGTATCCACTGTACCAGAAACTCGGTTCCTGGATCAGAACGTAGAGTTGATGTGAGACCGCGGTCGGCGGTGGAATTTGCGATACAGCCGGCACGGCAAACCCAAGCCAGTCGACTGATCGCGAGCCGATCTGCCAGAACAGAAGGAAGCATACGATTGCAACGCAGCCGCGCCAGAACTCCTCTCCGGTGATGAATGTTGCCGCACTCAGCGCGGTCGCCTTGATCCGCACCACGTTAACGCTCCATCTCACCGGCCTCGAAGGCCTTGATTGCTTCTTCGTGGACTGCCATTGCCGTCTCATCCATGAGTTCGCGAAATCGCTTCGTGGTCAGAGCGCTGTAGTCGCGTGGATGCGGGATATCTATATCGAGTACCTTCTTGGGACGGCACGGACGCGTTGTCATGATGATAACGCGGTGTCCGAGGAAAATCGCTTCCTCCAGATCGTGCGTTATGAAGAACACCGTCACGCGAGTCCTATAGAAGATATCGAGTAGAGCCTCGTGCATCACAGATTTTGTTAGCGAGTCGAGAGCTCGGTACGGCTCGTCGAGAAGAAGGATTTTTGGATCGTTCATCAAGGCCCGAACGATCTCAACGCGGCGTCGCACGCCCGATGAAATCTCGCCGGGGTAATTATTCTCGACGCCCCGGAGGCCGGCATCGGCCATCATATGGCGTGCTTTCTCGTAGGCTTGTGCCGGCGTCATCGTGCCCTGCATGATCGGGCCGAACGTCACGTTGTCGATATTCGTCTTCCAAGGAAAAAGAGCACCGTTCTGGAAAACGACAATACGGTCAGGCCCTGGTTCAGCCTTGAGTCTTCCGGGGCCGCACAGGACCTCTTCATCGAGGTAAATGGCGCCCGCCGACAGACTATGGAACCCGGCGATGGCATTCAGAAGCGTCGTCTTTCCGCAGCCGGACGGACCGACCACCACCGTGATCTCGCCGGCCGGCACATCGAAGGTGCAATGGTCGACGGCCAAGATCCCGCCATTCTGAGGGCCGTAAATTTTCACGGCATCTTCGATGCGGATATGTCCCCGTCGCAGCGTTCGAGGCGTTCCCGGAAACGCCTTTCCCTGATCCACCGCCATCATTTTCATTGCCGACCCAGTGAAAGTTCGCGCGTACGCCACTGCATCATGTAATCACCGACCGCGCGGATCGCGGCGCTGGTTACGTAGCCGACGATACCGAGTGTCACCATGCCGATGATGATTGTCGGATAACGGACCATCGTGTACGAGGTATTGATCACGTAGCCGAGCCCATACTGGCCTGAGACCATTTCACCGGCCACCAGAGAGAACCACGCGACGCCGACGGAGATCTGCAATCCCGTAAAGATGAAGGGAAGCGCTCCGGGTACGACGATGTGCCGGAATATCTGCCAACGTTTCGCACCCAAACAGCTGGCGGCGCGGATCAAGGAAACGTCGATCGACTGCACTCCAAGCATCGTGTTGAGCGCTGTCGCGTAAAAAGAGGCAAGGAATGTGAGGAAAATGACCGGTGTCTCAGAGCCGCGAAACATCACGATCGCGAGCGGCACCCAAGCGAGAGGAGGAATTGGGCGCAGCAATTCGAATACCGGAAATACATACTGTTTAAAGCGTTGCGACCAGCCGAGAAATAAGCCGAGCGGTACGCCAGTAACGGTTGCGAGGATGAACGCAATGGCGATCCGGCGCGTGCTGACCCAGATGTGCATGTAGTATTCGGGAATGAATATCGATAAGCCGTAGGTCGGATCCTGATTGAGCCATTCGTCGATTACTTCCGTAGGCCCGGGCATTTCAGCGAAGCGCGGCAGTTTCAGTACTTCAACCGAGAGATACCAGAAGCCAAGGAACAGGCCGAAACCGATCAGCATCAGATACGGACGGGGGCTCTTGAGCCACAGCGCCGTTCGATACATCGACAATGCCCAGCTATTTGGCGTGTCGGTAGCGACGGTGCCGGCTTCCGCAGGCTGGAAGGTTCGCAAGCCCGTGACTTCTGTTTCGGTCATCTTGGGTTTTCCCGTCCGCTTCGCGCTTGGCGCGAAGCGGACGCGTTCGGTTCAGGCCGTCACTTGCCCGTATACGCGGAATCCGGAAGTGCGTTGATCTTCCCGATCGGCGCATTCAACGATCGACTCTTCAAAATATCTGCGGTGAATTGAGACATCACCGCATCTGGACGGATGTCCGTCTTGATGCTCTTGATTTCGACCAGGAATTTCGAAGCTTTCTCGACGAGAGCCTTCGCTTCGGGCGTGAACGCGTAGGCGAAGGTAATGCGCGTGTCGGTGCCGCCCTCCGATTTAGACGTTGTTCCATAGGCCGACATCCAGAGCGCCTTCTCGGGGAAGCCGGTGGTTTGGCCGAGGGCCATTCCGGTTACTTCCATGGCGTTCTTGGTATCGCTGAAATAGAGCTCGGCATCGAGCTCGGCCTCAAGCCAGCCCTTCACGATATCCGGACGCTGCTCAATCAGGGCCTGCGGCATCACCAGGAACCCCCCATCGTTCTCGTTGACCGAAGCTCCTGTGGCGACGCGTCGCGCGAGTTTCTCAAGGATGAGGCGAGACGCTGTCGGTTCCCAAATCACGGCGGCGTCGAGTTTATTAGCACGGAATCCGCTGGTGATGACCTCAATGCTCTGGTTCAGGTATTCAGACGGCTTGATGTTAAAGCGCTTGAAGACGGCCTGCGCGAAGCGATCGGTGCACGAGCCCTTTGGCACCGCAACAGTCTTGCCATCGAGCCATTTGATGGCTTCCTCGGGCGATTTGAACTCCGGCGCATCAGTTCGAACGAGGAAGTTATTGCATTGATCGTAGCCGAGCCCAACCGCCGCCACCATTCGAATGTCGCGGACATCGGCATGACTCGTCGAAACGATGGCAGGCATATCCCCGACATAGCCGATGTCGACTTTGCCGGCGATCATTCCGTTCACGATGATCGCGCCTTGTAGACCGATCTGGAAGGTGACGTTGGATCCCTTCGGCAAATACTTTTCGTAAAATTTCTTGTCCCGCATTACGACGCCGGACCAAGCCTCCGTGTAATAGGGCTGATAGCCCACCACCAAGTCGACCGGGTCACCCGGCTTTCCGTAGTTTTTGGTATCCGCTGCGTCCGCATACGTCGACGTCAACGCAGCAACACCAAACAACAACATGCACCCCGCCGAAAAAGCTGCGGCGCGTGAGCGTGCCAGTCCAAACAGTGCGATCGAGGCGACCGTCGCTGTATTGCTATGCATGTTACCCTCCCTGCTTGGCTTTTATTGCGAGTCTATCCTCAGGCGTTCTCTGTTGGGCAAGCAAGGCCCTTTCCGAAAATCAGCGCTTGTTGCGCTGCAACAAGGCAGTTTGCCCTGAGCGATCCCTTTGACATGGCGACTGACCAAACGGCCCTGCCGATAGGAAATGACAGCAAATCAAACGCCAAAACGAAAATCGTTCTTGCTAATTGGCAAATAGAGAAGGGTATCACGCCTGCGAATTGTTGTAGAGCACAGAAATCCCCGTTTCGGCGACCTTTGGTCTTGGAAACTTGGAATGAACACTGAAATGAGCCACTAGCTATTGTAAGATAAGAAGTTTCGATTTTAGGGCGTCTGGCGAGTGGGGATTCTGTCCTGATATTATGTGTTTGGTAGTCCACCGCATATATAGCAGCCGTGGCCCCCAAGGTTTTTAAGGAGCATCCAAAGTGGCAGCAAAAAACCATCGGCAATGGACCGCAGAACCAAAATTGCAGCCTTCGGAATGGGTGGACAGCCGCGTTTATTCCGACGTTGAGATCTTTGAAGAAGAGCAGGAGAAGATCTTCAAGCGGACTTGGATTCCGGTATGCCACGAATCCGAATTGCCCAACGCTTATGACTTTCGCACTACCTCGATCGCCCGCGAGCCAATTATCATGTGCCGCGGGCCCGACAATGAAGTTCGCGCCTTCCTCAACGTGTGCCCGCACCGGGGCATGATCATCGAACGGCGCCCCGCGGGAAGCTTTCTAGAAGGGCAGCCGTCGGGGAATCCGAAGCGCATGACGTGCATGTTTCACGCGTGGCAATACGACATGCGCGGCAATTGCGTTTACATCAGCCGCGAAAAGGAAGGATTCCAGGATCGATTGTGCAAGGAAGAGGTGGGACTCCGACGGCTTCGTTGCGAGGTGAAGTTCGGCGGTTTTGTCTGGGTCAACCTTGATGACAACCCGCAGGTATCACTGGAAGACTGGGCGGGTCCAGCATTTGCTTGTCTACGAAAATCGCTCGAGGCCGAGCCACTTGAAGTGTTTCACTATCACAAGGCGATCGTGAACTCGAATTACAAATTGTGGCATGATACGAATTGTGAATTTTATCACGATTTCATGCACTATCATAACCGCGTCACCGGCTTTAACGATGCTTATTTCGCGCGCAAGAACGAAGCTTTCGAGCACGGTCACGTTGTGGTCGGTACGTTTGAGGTGAACTACGAGAAATATGAGGGATTCGAGAGTCGCGCGGCGCTATCGTTTCCTCACCTGCCCCCGAACCAATGGTATATGATCGACCTATTTCCCGGGATGAATTTCAATTTGCGCGGCTCCGCGCTGCGATGCGATATCGTAACTCCGCTCGCTCCCGACAAGGTGATGATCGAGTTCCGCGGTCTCGGTCTCAAATCCGACACGGCTCAGGACCGCCAAACTCGTGTCAATCATCACAACTCGATTTGGGGACCGTTTGGCAGGAATCTGCACGAGGATCTGCTTGGCGTTCAGGGGCAGGGCACAACAATGCTGCCGGGCTCCGAACCGCGCCGTATTTTGCACGGCCGGCACGAGAACCAGACTATTCACGATGAGAACGGGATGCGTCATTATTACGCTGAATGGGGCCGTTGGATGAACCGCAGGCCAAGCAGGCCTGAAGAGCCGTTTTCCGAAGCCGTGTCTGTGGCCGCGGAGTAGTAGCGCAGGGCAACCTTCGCAAATTATAGACGCGCAATACGTGAGGGTTAATTAGCCTCGTGCTGTGCGGCCGAGTTGGCCCAGTTGAGGATTTGCTGTGGACCCATACGCTCTTGTTCGTGACACCATCTATCGTTCGACCCTGTTACTTGACCGGCAGGATTGGACGGGATGGCTCGCCGAGTGCGACGACGCATTTCAATATGCGATTCGCGCTTGGAGTCCCGAGATCAATAAAGATATGACGTATTTGTGGCTCGATCGGAACGGACTGGTCAACCTGGTTAAGCTGCTACCGAAGCATAATACGGATCACTCACCTTTGACCCGTCACACATCGGTTTATACGATCGACGTTGATGAAAATGGACAAAATGCGAAGGCTGTTAGCTCGGTCATTGTTTATCAAAATATGCTGGACGGGATCAATTCACACATCGATGCCGGCGAGAGCCGCCTTTTTCTTGTCGGGAAATACAATGACACCTTCAAGATCGAGGATGACAGGGCGCGCTTTCTTAGCCGCGAGCTGCGGATAGAGAACCGCCGCCTGGACAAGGGATCGCACTGGCCGATCTGATTTGGTCGAAGAAGGCTTGTTCAAGAAGAAGATCAGTTAATGGCTTGGACACGCATTTGCCGCGCCGACGAAGTTCCTGAAAACTCAGTGCGGAAATTCAACGTGAGCGGGATCCAGATATTGGTGGTCAATTATGGTCAGGGTTTCCGCGCTGTTCCACCGGTTTGCCCACATATGGAAGAGCCTCTGGAGGAATCAGGCATTGTCGCACGATGCGTGCTGACCTGCAGCAAGCACCTTTGGTCCTGGAATCTCGAAACCTTAGAATTGCAAGGCGAGACGGAGCGTCCGCTGAAGACGTACCAGCTGAAGCAGGAGGCCGGTGTTCTCCTAGCGAATATCGAGCAAGAACTGGTTTATGAGTTTGAGACGGAAATCGGCGACCAGTCAGATGATGACTTTTTTAAATGAGAACGTCAGTCGCCGATGAAAATCACGATCCAGAGCAAGGCAGGAGAAACTGCGTTCGACTGTGGTGAAAACGAAATCATACTGCACAGCGGGCTAGGATCCGGTCTGACACTGCCTTACGAATGCGCCAGCGGCACGTGTGGTACCTGCCGCGCGCGTGTAAAGCTCGGCACTGTGGAAGTACAATGGAGAGAGGCGCCAGGGTATCTCCACCTCAAGCCCGATAAGGGCGACATCCTGATGTGCCAGTCACGCCCGCGAAGCGACTGCTTCTTGCAGGTCCTGTCCCAGGTTAAAATTTTCGAGAAGTTCAGACCACAAGTACGCCACGGCACGATTGAGAACCTGCGCAGGCTGACAAAGGATCTCGCGCATTTCATGGTCCGCCTGTCATCTCCGATGAGCTTCGAGGCGGGCCAGTTTGTTCTTGTCGAAACTGACGGTTTGTCCGGCGGACGTGCTTATTCGATGGTCAATTTCGGCTCGGAAACTGACCGAATCGATCTGCTCCTTAAACGCAAGCCCAACGGAGGATTTAGCGAATGGTTGTTTGCTCAAGAGCGCGTAGGAGCGAACCTTCGTATTTTTGGCCCGCTTGGACGTGCAGCGTTCCGTCCAGAGGAAGATAGGGACATCGTTTGCATCGGCGGGGGATCCGGAATCGCTGGTATGATGTCAATCCTCGAACGCGCTGCGCAGGTTGACTATTTCCTTCGTCATCGCGGGGAGATGTTTTTCGGATTCCGGACGCTCGACGACTGTATCTATCTATCGCAGCTTGCGAGATATTCGGCGCTTGCGCATGGCAACCTAGATATCACCATTGTTTTGTCAGACGAACCTGCCAAGACGCGTGTTCATGTACAATATCCAATGCTCAAGCTTGCAAGCGGACTCGTTCACGACGTGGCGGTGCGCTGTTCGGGTCTGGTACAAGACAGCTGTCTCACCTTCGTCGCAGGGCCGCCCATTATGGTGGATTGCGCTATTCGCGCGTTGATCGTTGCCGGCGTTAATGCTGGAAGTATTCGCTATGACAAGTTTAGTTGATGAGGCGGTCACATGGTCGCCCGTCGGCCTTGCTAGTTCGGAGGAATTTGCGCGCGCTCGCACCGAGGCGCTGAACGTTGCGCAATGGCTTGTGCGAATCGCCAACAGCTACGTGGACCACACATCCGGTTTGGAACGTATCTTACTGAGCTATCGTCCAGCGGATCAGGCATTCGTCACCAGGCCGTTCTTTGACAACCTGGCAGTCGAAATGCGATTGCCCAGCCTCAAGCTGCAGTTCCTGGAAGGAGACAAGCCGACGCCCCATGTCTTTGACCCGCACGAGCGCTCTCCCGCGGAAGTCGAAGCTTGGATCCTCGTGGAGCTACTGCATCGCGGACTCGATCGTACGCGATTTTCGAAAGCTCTTCCTTACAGCATTGCAGGTCTGATGACCGGCGATGCCGACGACTATGCACCAGCAACTTGCCAGCTGGGTCTCGAGGAATTGGCACGTTGGTTCAACAATGCCACCGCAGTTATGCGCTTTCTCGTGACTAAGGTGGGCGATGGGATGATTGCATGCTGGCCGGAAACAATGGAACTGAAATTCGTCGGATACGATGAACATCCCATCGAAATCATCTTCTCTCCAGGGCAAGGTGAGACGCGTGGCCCCAGCTTCTCGATGGGCCGAGCCGATGGTCCGAAGACTGAGCTCACGGCATCTGAACTTGCAAGAGTTGAAAATCCGGTCGCGACGACGCTTGCGTTTATGAATGCTGCCGCGCGTTGATCGCGTCCGGTGGCAACCGACCACGCTGCTTTACGACGCGGCACGCGTGCGGGGCACCAGTTCCACTGGTCATTTCGTCACCAGCCAATCGCTTCCGTAGCTCACCGGACTTATTAAGTTGCTGGACTATCGAAACAAAAGCATTTGCCATGGGAAGCACGATCTCTCCTTCAGCCCAGAAGAGGCCGACTTCTTGCGAAACCACAGGATCTACCAGACGCAATGCACGGGTTCCTTGATGTAGGCCTGGCGCATGGACGAAATGCGAGGGAATAATCGTGCAAAGCTCGGTGAACTGAACTTGAAACATCAGGTGCAGGATTGATTCGGATTCCACCCGAGGAACCGGCGAGCATCCGACCTTAGCAAAGACCTGATCGACAAAGCGGCGCTCGTGCATCGACGGCCTCAGCATAGCGAGCGGCAACCGCGCCGCGTCCCACCACGAAATTGCGTTTTGATCCTTGAACTCGGGCTTGTCCGGAACGAGAAGGCTCAGTTGTTCGGTATAGATTGGAAGCGTGTTTTTGCGGCCGAGATCGGCTTTGTCCAAATAGGTCAGAGCCACATCGAGAGCGAAGTTGTTGAGCCCTAGCTTCATCTCCTCATTGCCAATGAAGTGCACATCAACTCGCACGCTCGGGTGCTTGCTGCGGAAATCCTTCAAAAGGCTGGGCAGAACCGGCGACATGGACGGCATTGCTCCAATACGGAGGTTGCCAGTCAGATCGTTCTGCATCATCGCAATTTCTTTACGCATCGCGTCGCAATACGCGAGCACGCCACGCGACCACTCGGCAACGCGCTCGCCCTCGGCCGTTAGTCCGTGGAAGCGCTGCCCGCGCCCGCGCAGGAAAATCGGAACACCCAGCTCAAGCTCAAGTTGCTTGATTCCGCTCGATAGACTCGGCTGAGTAACGTTGCAGCGCTGAGCGGCGCGGCCAAAATGCCGCTCCTCCGCGACCGCGACGAGATATCGAAACTGTCGGATAAACATTTGGCTCCCGCCAATGGGCGAATAATAGACGGTATCTAAATAGATTTCACTAAAGCGAGGCCCAATCTATTGGTGCAGTGCAGCAACTGAGAAATCGGAGAAGTCTGATGAGCTGGCTGTTCGGGGTTGCGCTGCTCGGAATTGCTTCCGGCCTAATGATCGGCTGTATCGGCATCGGCGGCGTCATCCTCGTGCCGTCGCTCTGGTTCTTTGCCGGGACCCCTATACAGGTTGCCATTTCGGCTGCGACGTTTGCCTACCTCCTTTCCGGAATTGTTGGCACAACTGTCTTTGCTCGGGAAAAGTCGATTGACTGGCCGATGGTGTGGTGGCTGTGCCTCGGCGCTGCGCCGACCGCTTTTTTGGGTGGATTGACGGTACAAGCCGCCGACCCGCGTATTCTCCAGGGAGGTATAGGCCTTCTGGCACTGGGATCGGGAATCAATGCTCTGTGGCCACAGCAGACAGAGAAAGAAAAGGAATCCCTCAGCGTTAATAAAACTCTGCTCGTCCCGGTCGGCGCGGTGGTTGGGTTTTTCTCAGCAATTAGTGGAACAGGCGGCCCGATGATCCTGGTGCCGGTTCTAATCTTGATGAACCTTCCCGTACTTCTGGCGGTAGGCCTGAGCCAAGCTATTCAGTTGCCGATTGCGACCGCTGGTACTTTCGGTAACCTTGTGCACGGACGACTCGATTGGAGCCTTGGTGGCACGTTGGCCGTTGTGCTGACCCTCGGTTCGTGGTTAGGAGCCAAGATTGCTCACCGCATCCCCCGTAAGCTGATGCATCGCCTTGTCTCGGTTGTGTTGCTGGTGGTTGGCGGCTTCATGCTGACGAGCATTATCTATCGCGTTGAGCATTGAAGAACTTATGTCGTTCTACGATTTTCCGCTGAAACTCGATTTTGGCGATCCAGCAGAGGAGGTGAAACAATGCCGTTCCGACTGTGCGCTGTTTGACTTTTCGTTTGTCGAGAGCGCTCGGCTTCAAGGTTCTGGAGCCTTGAGGGTCGCCGAGGCGCTCTCTAACCGCCCCTTAGCGAACATGCGAGAAGGCGATATCCGGTATTCAGTGCGGATTAATTCCGAGTTGGATGCGGTTGCTGATCTGACAGTGTGGCGGAGAACTTCGAACACGTTCGAGGTCATGAGCGGACGCCGCGAAGACATCCTGGATCTCGTTGCATGCGACGAGCCCGATTTGACGGTAGTGCCCTTAACTCCCGGCCGCTCGACATTCTCCATCCAAGGGCCCGGAGTATTAAAGGCTTTGAGTGGATTGTGCGATACAACCGTGATTTCCACGCTTGACTACTTTACTTTCTGTGAAACACGCGTAGGTGGCATTCCTTGTCTGTTGGGCAGGCTTGGCTACACCGGCGAGCGTGGGTTCGAAATCATCTCCGCACGCGCTAATGGTGTCGAGCTCTGGGACATGCTGTGCCGAGTCGCTCGTCCCGCAGGATTTATCGCTGCTGATACCTTGCGCATCGAGGCCGGACTAGTTCTGTTTGCAAACGAGTTTGCTATTCCGGTGGCGCCTTCGGAGGCGCGCCTCGGTGCATTTTGCCGGACAAAAAATTGGCGGCAGCCGCGGATTGAGTTAGTTTCGATGCACGCGGAGAGCGAGGCCGCGTCATGGCCATGGCGCCCAGAAAGCAATCTGTCACGACCTCAAATGCCCGACGAAGTTGTCGTTACGTCCGCCTGTCGGAGTGCTGCTGCGGGAGGCGTGCTCGCGCTTGGTTATGTGTGCGCGGGTGTGTCTACCGCCCGGCGGTTTTGTGATCGGACTGGCGTTTTCAAAAATATTCAGCTGGCGGCGACGCCATTTCTCGCGACCGCGAAAACTGTTCCGCGCGATTCCTGGCGGTGACCCCTCATAGCCGAGAGCGAACATAAGATAGTCCGGGCATACTTGACTGGCCAAATGACCGGGCGCTTTGATAGGTAACCAAGGAATAGCCAGCCCGGTGCGCCCATGCGCGGCGTGCGTGGGTCAAGTTGTAGTTCTCGAAGCCGCCAGAGGCAAAGAAGGGGAATGACATGGCTGATACACCGGTCAGGAAGAAAGTGACTATCAACACGTTAATGACGAAGATGCGCAAAGGTGAGCCGATTACGCAGCTTGCGGCGTATGATTATCGCACTGCAGTAATCGCAGATCGGCTGGGCATGGACATCTTATGCGTGTCGGATACGGGCGGCATGATCCTATTTGGACACCAGAGTACAGTTTCGGTCAGTTTCGATGAAGTTATGATGATGGCCAAGGCTATTGACCGTGGCTCGAAATATGGTCTGCGCATGGTCGACATGCCCTATTGGAGCTTCCATATCTCGCGTGAACAGGCGGTCGCAAATGCAGGCCGATTTGTGCATGAGGCAAACGCGGAAGTGATGAAATGCGAAGGAAATATTCATCACGCCAAGCACATCGAAGCGATCGTTCGCGCTGGAATTCCCGTCCAGGGTCACATCGGCATCACGCCAATGCGCATGCCCCAACTCGGTGGCTTTGTCGCTCAAGGCAAGACCGCAAAGCGGGCAAAAGAGCTTGTTGAAGACGCCAAGGCAATGGTTGATGCTGGTTGCTTCTCGATTCTTTGTGAAGTGACTGCCTCTGAGGTCGCCGAATATTTGGCTCAGACCTTGCCCGTTCCCGTAATCAGCCTCGGCGCCGGCAACTGTGCGCACGGCGTACATATAATCTCGTCGGATCTGTTCCATCTCTGGGAGGAACATGTCCCGCGTCATTCTCGGATCTACACAGATCTCATCCCAATCATGGAGGATGTCATTTCACGCTACATGAAGGATGTTGTTGCGCGTGCTTATCCGGCAGAGAAAGAGACCGTCTTCATGTCTCCAGAAGAATGCCTCGCTTTTGCTACCGAGATGAAATGGGATCGAAAGATCGACGAGCTGAGCTCTCAGCAAAAGAAAACGGCCTGATGGGGAGCTGAGCTTCCTATCAGGAGGCGCAAACACGATGCCGACCTTTGTCTACATGACGAGTTGCGACGGGTGCGGCCACTGCGTGGATATCTGCCCGTCCGACATCATGCACATCGACACGACCTACCGGCGCGCCTACAACATCGAGCCGAATATGTGCTGGGAGTGCTACTCCTGCATAAAGGCGTGTCCCCAAAACGCGATTGATTGCCGCGGATACGCCGACTTCGCGCCCTTGGGACACAGCGTTCGCGTGTTGCGGGAGCCTGAGAAGGCTACGATCTCGTGGAGGATCAAATTCCGGGACGGCCGCGAAAAGAATTTCGTTTCGCCGATCAGAACCACGCCGTGGGAATCGATCAAGGCGCCGTCCGAGTACGCGCTACCCAGCGCGGATGCGTTCAAATCCCAGGAGCTCGCGCACGAACCCCAGGCGCTCCACATCGATACGCTGCCAACGCTCGCTCCGCGTCAAAACAAGGAAAGATAAATTCGAGCGTAGCGGCGCGGTGGGACCCCTCGCCAAAACTGTCAGAGATTGCCGCGCTTTTCCATTTACTAGAGATACAGCGAAAAAGTTTTTTTCAGAAAACGCCCGGCGCGGCTGGTCACTTCTAGCTCTACGATTCTGACACCCTATGCGGTTGCTTCGCCGGTACCGCCCGGATAGTGCCGGCTGAGATTCTCATGGTTCACCAGGTTTTCGGGACGATAGGGCTTCATCTCGTAGAAGTGCTGGACCTTGTCGGCGGCGAACCGGTCGTAAACGGACGGGTGCAATATCGCGTCGGGAGCAATCGTTCGCAGCGCCTTGGTCCATTTCAACCTACCTCCGAAATATCCTGGCTCGCGCTCGTCGTGCTGCGGACCGAGCGCGTCTGGACTTAGCTGCAAGTACCTTCTGTCGACCTTGATGCCATTGCCGGTCGGGGTGTTCGCGTCCGGAAGATTCTCGGCAGCATGAACCATCCATTCCAGCGTGATGTCCGATAGTCGCGCCTCGTTCTCGGCATAGCCCCCACCGATGTCGGAGTGCACGCCGGCAAACCAGATTTGCTCGAGCCAGTCGGGATAGCTGTCGGGGCGAGGAGGGCCGCTATTACTCGAGCTGCCCCATTCAACGCGGGCGAAGTCCGCCCTGTCCTCATCGATCGACAAAGCATGGCGTGCGTACCATACGGCGTTATCCAGATGCTTGTCGTAGAACTGCATCTTGGGCGCCGTGAAATGAACCGTCTGCCAAAATGAATACCCTTCCAGGCCGATGGCATATTGCACATGGGCGATCGCGTACCAGATCCCTGCAACGACAATCGATAGCGCGATGAGCGCCGCAAAGGTCGGCCGGAACGCGATCGGGAAAAACGATTGACCGAAGCTCACCATCGCGCTCACCAGCGCAAGAAACGCAAGCCATCCAACAACAGCCAAGGCCGCCGCACCGTAGCTGCCCAATGACGCGACGGTGTCGAATACGCCGATGAAAAACGGATTGACGTTGGGCGCACCGTTCACGTCGGACTCGTACTTCCTGCGAAAGCGAAGCGCGAGAGCCTTTCGTTGCTCCAGATAGGCGGTGTCCTTTGGCGACCCGACGTGCTCGTAGACCTGCTTGACCGCTTCCTTTGCAATCTTCCGCGTGGAATTTACGTCGCGGAAAAGCGGTGTCTCTCCGTCTGCCATCGTTGTCGGAATGCCGCAAAATGACAAAACCGATGCGACGCAGCGCACCGTATAGGCCCCGCGACTGAAACCAAAAAGGAAGATGCGATCGCCAGGCTGCCACATCCTCAAGAGCGCAGCGTAGCAATCAATGATGTTGGTCGTGATCCCGAGGCCTGTTGCCTGGCTGACGAGATCGTGCAGCCAGCGATAGATACGGGTGACGGAGAACAATCCGCTGACCGGCTGCGATCCTAGTCCTGGATCATAAAAGGTCAGTTGCTGGCTCGGATCGATGCCAGTGTCTGGACCACAGCGTGTGGCACGGTAGAGCTTGTAAATATTGCTTATGTTTTCATCCGGCGTGAGGCCGCCGGCCTGACCGGTTCCGTCGGAAAAAATCAAAATATTCCTGGGCATCTCACTCTCACGTCGTGAGAAGTTTCACCCTTGTTGCATGCGCGCTCGGCGTCTTCATAGATTCCAGATTCGCGTCTGAGAGTCGAATCGATCTTCGAATATGCTAACCGTTCAGCGATGTGTCCCTGTCGTGAAGCAGGTTTATTTCGATTCGTTGGGATGTCAGAGGAGCAGATGGAAAATCTAAAAGAGTTATCGCGGCATGAGCCATTGGCTCTGAAAGAAATTCATCTGACGAGTCAGGCGTCAGAGAAGGGATTAGTCCGTAAATTGTCGAACAAGAAATAGTGATCGATATTGAAGTTGATAATTTGCTATTAACGCACAAAGGGCGAGGTTTGCTCGTGCGGGGTTCTTGCCAATCTGATTGGCGCTCAGCGGGCGAAGGCGCGTGGCGTTGATTTTGATTTTTGGAGCTATTTCAAGGTCGCTGCGCCACTCACACTTCTGACCATTGCTTTTGGGCTTTTTTGGCTTTGAGGCAGCCACGCCTTGGACCAACATACGATTAATCCTAGCCTTCGACGTATAGAGGATATTCCTCTTCGGATATAACCGTGCCATACGCCAATCTTTGAACAGACTTGGCGGGAGTATCGTTATGACTGTCTCTGGGCGACATTATACCGGCGTTTTTCCGATCGCGCCGACTCCTTTCACGACGAACGGCGACCTAGATCTGGAAGGGCAACGTCGCGTTATCGACTGTATGATCGATCAAGGGGTTGACGGCATCTGTATCCTCGCCAATTACTCTGAGCAATTTTTGCTATCCGACAACGAGCGCGACACACTGCTCGATTTTTGTCTGTCGCACACCGCAGGCCGACGACCAGTGATCGTCACGTGCAGCCATTTCAGCACGCAGATTGCCGTCACTCGTGCACGCAAGGCCGCCGTGGCGGGTGCCAGCATCGTGATGCTGATGCCGCCCTATCATGGTTCGGGGCTTCGTGCCGACGAAAATGGAATATTGGAACACTTTGCCCGAGTAGCCGAAGCCGCCAGCATACCGATCATGGTCCAGGACGCGCCGCTCAGCGGGGTCCAACTGTCAGTGCCGTTCTTGGTAAGGCTTGCGCGCGACGTCCCCCTGGTTCGCTATTTCAAGATCGAGGTGCCGGGCGCGGCCGCCAAGCTACGTAACCTGCGGGCTATGGGCGGCGAGACCATTGAAGGCCCCTTCGATGGCGAGGAATCGATCACGCTTATGGCCGACCTCGATGCCGGTGCCAGCGGGACGATGCCGAGCGCTCTTCTGCCGGATTTGATCCGGCCGGTTTTAATGCATCACTGTGCCGGACGCCGCAAGGAAGCGGCTGCGGCCTACGCACGGATTCTGCCACTGATCAATTACGAGAACCGCCAATGCGGTCTACGCGCGACGAAGACTGTCATGATGGAGGGAGGCGTGATCAAGAGCGACGCTGTGCGTCATCCGCTCGAGCCGCTCCATCCGGAGACGCGGTTGGGCCTGCTAGAACTCGCACGCGAGCTCGAGCCTCTTGCGCTTCGGTGGGCAAAATGACGAAAGTCTCGCAGTGGCGCGTTGCGAGATATCTCCTCAGCTGGTTTTGCGTCTTGATGGTCCCGACTATTTCAACAGTGCGGAGACACAGCATTCCTTCCAACTGTTGGGTATTACGCCCGTATCCGAATCGCCCGATGAACTCGTCGCACGAATAAGTTCTGATGTTCAAAAATGGAAGGAAGCGGTCGCGAACGTGAATGGCAGCAACTAGCCTAAGCGACGCGGCCCTGTAAAGGAAAGCCGACCGGGAAAATACAACTCCAAGGATTAGCTGGGATGCCATGTATTCTGGTTGAAGAGGACCCAATATTGCGGGTCGTGCCCGCTATTCTCGATCCGAATACGCCAACCGAACATCAGCGCGCGATCGCCCAGTTCTATGACTTCGATGAGCCCGATTTCATCGGCTGGCGGGACCGGCTGCGCGCCCG
>Ga0207744_1000062_pt1 | contig 18834 bp, 15 predicted proteins | sample LuqExpMetageno56_FD_187814 | JGI IMG/M metagenome (GOLD analysis project Ga0207744, IMG submission 187814) | Tropical forest soil microbial communities from Luquillo Experimental Forest, Puerto Rico - Sample 56 (SPAdes) | ecosystem: Environmental > Terrestrial > Soil > Tropical forest ... | reverse complement strand
AAAGCTCTGTGATCCGGACTTTCACGTTCCGTAAATCTACCGATAGCATGGCAAATAAATACTGTTGCCGCGTCTAGAAGTGTTGAGAGTTCCAAGTTTCGCCACGACCCAGAACAAAAGTTCCAGTTAGACAGGCCTGATGTTCAGAAGACCGCCACACCAACAGCAAATATGTGGCAACGTTTCAGAACGAACTTTCAACTAGCGGCCATACAAAATTCACAGGATTTTGCGACAAAAAAAGAGCACACCTCTCGTTTGTAAGAGACGTGTGTGTTTTGCCGTCAGCTAATTGAAAATCGAAAGATGCCTATGCCCTTCGTCGGCAACATCAAGCAGGTGTATGGCCCTAGCGATCTGAAGGTCATGACAGCTGCCTTTGACAAAGCCCACTCGCTTCTTCCACAAAAGATCAAAGGAAATGACCGAGCAGAGCGGCGCCTTGCCCTTCTCATCATGCGGCACGTTAACCGCGGCGAGAACGACCCCGAACGCCTCGCTGTTTCCGCAGCGCTCGATTTCTTACGATAAGCCGAACGGGACGGGCCATTTCGGGCAAACATCATCAATAAGTGTGGATGTAATTTTCAGAAAAGATAGGTTCGAAGGGCAGGTCTAACCCTCAATCGCTCCGCGATTCACCGTTATCCTTTTGCGGCATTGTGACCTTTGTGTTGCCACATTCGGTGCTGCGCGCACGATATTTCGGCCCTGGACCACGCATATAGTGCTGCTCGGGCCGATAACGTTCCCGCACAGATACTACCAGCGCACGCCATGCGCGCGGCCAAATCCGGGACACTCTATAGCGCATGGGATTACGCAGAATTCCCTCGATGCCTGTCATTCCATGTTCTCGTGGTCGTCGAGAGACAAATGGTCGATTGTTTGAAATCTATCCTAATCGCCTTAGCCTAACCGTTTCATATCTAGGACCTTAAAGTTTCGTAAGTGTCGTTGCGGTGGCGGTCTGCAATAATCAACTCATGTTGGCCAGAAAGAGTAGCGGCACAAATATGGCCTGGAACGGGCACAGGTAAATTCGCAGACGTTTGCGTCGAACTACAGCTGGAAAGAGCCATAAACAATGTTTGGATCGTTGAAGACCTTTATCTCAGGCCTTGTCGAAGATACGACGCAAGCAAATAATCAGGATAGGGTTCACCGGCTAGCTACCGCGGCGCTGCTTGTTCGTGTAGCGACTATCGACAGTGATATGTCGGCGGCGAGGCTCGGAAAGCTGCACGCAGTTCTGAAATCGCATTTCGCACTTGACGATGTCGCAACCGCTCAGCTGATGGACGATGCTGTTGCAGTCAATCGGAACGCGATTGATCTGTACCATTTCACCAGCCAGCTGAAAGATGCAACGGACGAGGAGGGACGCCGTCGAATCATTAAAATGATGTGGGAAATAGTTCTGGTTGAAGGAAGCGCAAATGAATTCGAGAACAATGTCATTTGGCGTGCCGCAGACCTGCTAGGGATTTCTTCTCGCCAACGTATCGAGCTCCGCCAATATGTTGCAGCTAACGCGCTGGTCTAATTAGGAGTCAATTGCTTCCTTGTTCGAGATGGGGTCAGAGTCGGTTCTCCGGCGACCTCAGCTCGTCCGGATTACTCCAGTGAAAGGATCTCGCAGCTAGTTGTTGCAGGTTTGCTACTCCTCGGTTACTGAGGACTACGAGCATGCGTCGGAGCGTTTGACCCGAAGCGGGCATTCGGCGCAAGACCAAACATGCCACATTGTCATTCAAAAAGTCCGGCCGTGGACGAACGGAAGGCCTAGGTTAAATCGACGCAGGCCAAAGGTGCTCTGCTCGTGCGTCGCCAATCCACAATCAAAAACGCCACTGCAAGCGGAGCGAGCAGCACCAGACGACTTTGATAGCGGTCGGCTGGATGCGCGAAGACGCCGCAAATGGCTGCGTTGGCGGCCAGTGCCAACAGAATGACCAAACACAGCGCAGCGGCCTTAGGCGCGATCTTCAGACGGCGGCGGAATAGCAAAGCAAGGACAAGGCCCATGACGGAAAGTGCTGCGACGGGTACATGCAGATAATTCAGCGGCTCCACGTCAAAGCCTCCGGCCTGCTGGCGCGCGCGCATGAGTTCCGCAAACAACTTTGGAAAGTGGAAACGAAACACGTTGAGCGTCGGCGCATTATCGTCGACGTTGATCTCGGTTTGGAAGGTAAAGAACTGCGTGGCGGCAGCGATGACCGCAGTCGAGGCATGCATGAGCGGATAGTGCTCAAGGGTCGCCCAGGTGATGGCGCGCTCCTCGGCGGCTAAGCCCTTCCAGCCGCCGAGTTTTCGGAATGGCGAGTCGTCGTCCCACAGCCAGCCGTCGGTGTCGTCCGGCAAGGTAACTTTGAAGTCACAGAGGCGTAGCGAGGGATCCGGGCAGTGCTCACCGAGATAACGCGCGACGATCCCGTCCTCGATCAGCCGACCAAACAGAAAGCTACTGCCGCCGGGCGTGAAAGCGAAGTTACCAGTAATGGCCAGATTCGAAATCGGGCAGAGCGCGATGCCAGCAGCGACGCTGCCTGCCGCAAACCACATCCGAGGCTTCGGCAGTGCAAGTGGCTTGAACCGTGCCGATAGCCAGAGCACTGTGGTGACACCAACGCACATGCCAGCGGCCGCCATGTGGCTTGCAATGGCAAAGCCAACCACCGCCGCAAGCAGGAAGCGTTCCCACCGCGGCAGTCGTTTATCGTGGAAACTCAGCAGATAAAGCGCCAAGACGGCTGCCGGAAACAGAATGTCGGGCATCAACTGGGCGGAAAACCACGGGAGACTTGTGCAGACTGTCAGCATCGCAACGATGCCGAGCGTACGCCACGGTCGATCTCCCAAACCATGCGCGCACATGGTCAGCGCAATCAGCCAAACAATCAGAGCTGATTGAAGAACCACATTCGGCCAGAATGAAAATGGGACACCGGTATAGAGAAAAAGGCCATACAGTGCCGAGCGGCCCATGCCCAGCGTGCGTAAGATGGGCCCGTCTAGGTAACCGCCAGTATCAGGAAAGATCAGCGGGAAGCCGTTCCACAACGCAGGAGCCACGAGCGCGAGAAGCATGGCCGCGCTCGCCAGCGCCCAAGCTAAGACATTGCTTTGAAAGTCAAAAGCGTCGGCAGCGCTAACGCGCACATGACCGATTGGAGCGTCCGCCATCGCCAGCCCTATATCCTGCATCCATACACCGGCCGCGAGCCGACAATGGACGCTCCGGAATCACATACTGCCTTTCCAAGAGTCTCTTATTCGTAAATTCGAAATACCGTGTCGCGAAGCCTTCCACCACTCTGTGGGGCCATCCAACTCATGACGATTTGAGTAAAATATCATGAGTCGGGTTACGTCATTTTTCCGGCGTCACACCGAGTCCACCGCGAATCGTTTGAGATCGGCGAGTACAGTAGGCCAAAGGACCCTCGTGCGTAGCGCGCAAGACGACGCGAGGTGCTTGGTTTGTCCCGGATGCTTCCTGCGACCTTCAGGCCGGAAAGGTCATTTAGATCGCAGCATTGCCTTCGCAAGGTTGTGAAAAGTGCAATAAATGCCTTAACGAGCCAACCCCAATGAGTACACCACTTGGGTAGGAAGCGAGCCCATGTTCCGAGGCGTGCCGCGATTGATGCCGCATTGCTTCGTCTGGCGCAAGCGATTCCACCACACGAGCGCATGGCTGTAGTGGATCACGCCATCGACAGCCGTGGCCTATCTATCGCCTCGCCAGAGACGGCCGCATGGCTATCTCTAGTCGCCTATGTGCGGCACACTTTCACGGACTACGACGAGCTCTTAGCCGAAGGTTACGCTCCTGAAAGCGCGCGGCATTTTGTGGCTGCACGGATGAATGAGATCTTGCAGGCTTGGGGCGTTCGGCGTCGTCTGGCGCCTGAGGACTGACTACGTCGCACCGATGCAGTGGGCGCCTTATTTGGTGAGCTTCATTGCGCGCTCGTAATAGTTGAGATCGACATAGCGATCTGGCGCTGCGGGCATTCTGCCTTCGATTTCGGCTCGCAATGCGAGGACATTCTTGAAGCCATCCATGTTGAACCTCGCATCCGGAGCGAACCCGAATGCTGGATCCGACATGAGGTCATAGCTGCGTTCGGCGATATTCTTGGGCAGATTGAACTTGTCGATCAAGATGGCGACGGCTTCCGCGCGGTTTTTCGGGTCGAGCGACCAGCGCAGCGATTCCACAAAAGCGGCAATGTATTGCTCGAGAGTGCCCGAGTTAGCGGTGGCCCATGAACGCAACGTAAAAGAGCCCGCGGCCTGATAAGGCCCAATCATGTCGATGGTTCGTCCCATGCTCTTCAACCCTGCTGTCTCGGCTTGCAGCGAGTAGGGCAGGTTCAAGATGGCGGCCGCGTTGTTCTTATCCTCAATCATGCTCTTTAATCGCAGTGAACCATTGCCGACCGGATTAAGCTTGTAATCGGTATCGTCCTTAAGTCCGTGCTGCAGCAGGATTTTCTTGGCCTGTAAAGCGTAGGCCGTGTTAGTCGCATCGACGGCGACGGCGTGGCCGCGAATATCGGAAAATTCCTTGACGTAATCCTGGACGTAGAACTCATTGGTGCCGCTGTCGCCACCAGTGACAATGACGACATCTTTTTTGGCCGTCTCCACCATAGCCACCGCGTTGTCAACGGCCGAATACACAATGTTGGCTTTGCCGCTCGCAAGGGCGTCACGCTGGTTCACGGAACTCTCAGTAAACTCGAGCTCGACCTTGAGGCCGCGCTGGGCAAAGAATCCCTTGTCGACTCCGACATAGAACGGCAAGGCGCGCGCCATCGGCTGCATATAGACATGCAGCACGATCAGATCCGCGGCATTCGCCGTCGATGCAACCATTCCCAACCCAGCGACCAAACAAAACGCGCGGGACAGCATGTGGATGCTCCCTTCATGCCTTTGCTAAGATAGTCCGATAACGGCTTTGCATCGGTTCGATTGCCGGTAGTCCAAGGCAAGATGTTTTAGCGAGCAGGGTCTTCGCCTTTCAGATGCACCGAGGGGAAGTACAGCGCCAGTAACTGGCGCTTCCACCATATACCCTTCGCCTTTTCCTCGCTGTCGGCATAGCTGTAGTCGTAGAACAGCGCGCGCACATAGACCGGCGGCTTGTCGGGAAAGGGATTTTTTTCCAGCAGGGCTGTCACGGTGGGTTCATTCTGCAGCAACCGCTCGAGGAAACGCGAAAACCAAAACAGGCGTCGCGGGTCTTCGAGCGCGGCGAACCACATCTGCCAGTCCAAACGCGGCTGGTGCGGGATGTTCCAGCGCGGAGCGCGCGCGATATCGCCGGGTTTGTACCGGAACTCGTATTCGCGCCATTCAATGCCATCAAGCGAACCCTCAATGACAATTTCGTTGCGCGCTGTGGTCATCACCGCGAACAGGCCGTAAGGGCTAGTGATATGCAGCGGTTCGACAAGGAGGTCGACTGTCTGCGCTACCGCCGGCGGGCGGCCGCCAAAGCGTACGCCCATCTCTACCAGGCTGCAGAACACCATTAGCAGCGCCAGTGCACTGACGAGGATTGTCACCAGCCTTCTCGGGGTTTTGTTTTCCGCACAGATCGCCCGCGGTCGGGCCAAGTGCCGCGGCAATATCTTCTGTATCGCCGTGTCATCGAATAACGGCAGGCACAGCAACATAGTCTGGAGATTGAACCAGTTGTAATTTCCAGTGATGAGAATGCAACTTTGGAGTAGCAGAATGCCGAAGGCTGCGAAAAACCGCAGCCGGCGCGGGCTGAAGATCAAGAACGGCAGAACAAGCTCGACGAAAAACATACTGCCGGTGGCGAATTTCAACACGCCGGGCGGCAACCTCGCGGCGTACCATGCGAGCGGTGTGGGCAGCGGCTGGGTCAGAAAGTGATATGACAGCGCAGACCAGTTCCACCAGTTGGGATCGCCGCTCAACAGCTTGACGACACCCGACATGAACATGAAACGGAATAACAGCCAGCGCAGTAGCCAGATGCCAGGCGTCGTGGCGAAGCTCAATAACAGCGAGATAAACCCGGTCTCCAGCAGGAACGTGTCCCACTGGAAGCTCATGAAGGTCTGTCCGCCATAAAACAGCGAAAGGTAGAGCGTATAGAGCAGAAACAGGCTCAGCCGCGGCAGCAGATTGAAGACCAGCAATATCGACAGCCCGGCGCCCGCCCAGCACACCGCCTGAATGGCGAAATCGCTAGCGTTCAACCAGAACGCCATCGGCATCAGGAAGAAACGCTCTGGCCCGTAACGGCTGGCGACGGCATCGACCAGATCTGCGACCGGCAGGATGCCGTGGCTACCGATCAACCCCTGCGCCTGCACGGCGAAGGAGACGAAGGCCGACAAGTAGATCAGCCCAAACAGACGCAGGAATAAGAATGAGACAAGATCGTAGCGGGGTGGGTCGGGGTCCCTTCCCCACAGAAGTACGCTGACCCGATAAAAGGCCGGGCGGTGCGCTGCGATAAATGCGTAAACCAGTTCCGAGATGATCGCGAAACCGGGCAGTTTTCTGTAGAGCGCGAGCCAAAAGCTCTTGCCACGCGCATGGCTCAAGGTCAGGAAACTGGCCTCGGCGGCACTGGCACGATGTCCGTCGGGCGAGATGAATTGCACCGCGTGCTGAAAATCAACGATTGGGATCGCGGGATATTGCGCCGCTACTACCTGATACGGTCTGTAATCGACGCGGTCGCCCGTAAGCTTCTTCCAGTAGCGCACCGAGTAGCCACAGAACTCGCAATCGCCGTCATAGACCAGCAGTGGCCGGGGACCGGCGGCCGGCGTTTCAGCGGTAGTGGCGGACTGATTTCCGGACGTTTCTTGCACGACTTTGACTACAACTGGCGCCACTCATGGACGTTTGGCTGAAGCAGACTCTGAAAAGACGAAGTCCGGAAAGCGCCGAATTCCTGCGCGGGGATGCTGACTAACCTAACCTTTCTTCGGCGACCAATGATAGGCTTTGGCGCACGCGCCGCCCATCAGCATCGCTCGCTCACTGTCGCTCAGGCGGTCAGTCTTGAGGAAGGGCTCGACGGCCTGCTCGTAGTTGACGACGGCGTATGCGCGTGTCCAATCCGTGCCCCACAGGCAGCGGTCGAAACCCCAGGCATCGAACACGCGGGCAAGCGGATCCCAAATGTCCGGGAAGGGATACGGTTCCCGGGACAGCGTGCAGGCGCCGCTCACCTTGATCACCGCGTTCTTGCGCTTGGCAAGGTCCAGCACCTTCGGCAGGTCGGCCCACGGCTGCGGCGGGGCCGGTGGCGTGCGGGGCTGCATGATGCCCAGATGATCGATGATGAAGCGCGTATCAGGGTGGCGATCGATCAGCGCAATGCCCGCGTCCAAGTTGCCCCAGCACAGTATGTTGACCGGAAAGTCGTGCTTTACGGCCGCGCGCAGGATTCGGTCGAGGCCCGGCTCGTTCGGCTCGCGCTTTGCCTCCTTCGTCATCATAATGCGGATGCCGACCGTGCCCGGCGTATTCTTCCAGTCGGCGACGACATCGGCCACCGCGGGATCGTCTGGGTCGACCGGCTTGACGATCGCGAACCGGTCGGGATGGGCCCGTTGCACTTCCACCGCATAGCTGGCGTCGTAGCGGTACATGGAAAAGGCAGAGATAAAAATTGCGCCGTCGACGCCGACCTTGTCCATCGCCGCCACCATCTCGTCACCCGTAACGTGATCGGGCCAGTTCGGCACACTGTGCCAAGGTCGCCGCGGAGTGTTCGCCTCATAAGCGTGGACCTGGGAATCAATGATCGTCATCGGGGAAGCTCCTCTGGGCTAAGCGAGTTGGTATCGCAGCAGGTCGCGCCAGCCATGTCCAGCACCCTTGAAGGACTTCAGAAACTTCAACCTGTTTGCCGAGATGCGTACGCCGTTGCTGCAAGAACTTCGTCGACTTTTCGCCGGCACACCATTATGACAGCATCGCTTGGATGGTCGGTGCAACGTATGCACGGGTGTATTGCTGAGTTACACCAAGATATCGTTGCTACATCAGGTGGTGCGATTTGCCCTTGGGCAATCAAAATAAATCTGACAAATCCATGTCAGAATTACCTGACGCACGTATCACGATTTTGATTTCAGTCGTTTGTGAAAAATTGTTCTCTGAGAACAGTACCCCAAAATACATGATCGTTCCCTGGTTGCGCATCCGTCCTCGGGGTTTAAGCGATGGCGAATCCAAAAAACGCTCCTGCCCCACGCGCATACGGCAATGTACAGCGTCAGTTCGCTCCAACTCGGCGCGCGAGCGAGGCTAGTTGTTACTAAGACGTATCGCGTTGACAGTTATCGGTTTGCCGTCACGCTTTTGACAATCATCAAGTTGCAACTCCTACATCATCAAGTTGCAACTGTTACTAAGTCAAAGCGCATTTGACGCGAACCTGAAGCGTTAGCCAAAGTTACTTATTTTGATTGCCAAAAATGAAGAGGAAGTTGAATTATAACATGGATTTCAACTGGCGCGAGTTTGCGTTGTGCGCGACGCAGCGTTTGCGATTTGTAGAATTTTGCGGCACGCTTTTGAGGTGCCGGGTTTCGGCCTTTTTGGTTTGCCCCTTTAGGGTCGTACCGCACGGGGAGCTCCGGTCGTGACAAAACGGCCGGGGCTTCTTCGCCGGCGCCGCTACAATCGTTTATCCGACGATGTTCAGACCGGCTCTAGTTGCTGGTTATGCTCCGACGGCAGTTCGACCCGGATCGGGTCGCCGGCTCGCACTTCGCCGGTAGCGAGGACAATGCCCATGACGCCTGCCTTGCGGATTAAGTTTCCCTGAGCGTCGCGATCAAGAACAGCGGCCATGAGGCCGGATTGAAAATCGTTCAACTGGCGGCAAGGGTCGCGCAGACCGGTCACGGCGACGACAGCCACTTCCCCAATATGCAACCGCGCCCCCCGTGGGAGTGCGAGCAGGTCGATGCCGCAGGTTGTGATATTTTCTCCCATAACACCGGGTGCGACACGAAAGCCACTGGCACGAAGAACGTCATGCAGTTCTTCGTGGATGAGGTGCACCTGGCGTAGATTTGGCTTGGTCGGGTCCCTGGCAACCCGCGAACGGTGTTTGACTGTCACGCCTAGATGCGCATCGCCCTCGACCCCCAAACCGGCGAGCAGACAGATGCTTTTTTGTACCGGCTTGCTGAACTTGTGTGTCGGACTAAGACTCACCGCCACCACAACGCCAGGCGGAAACTCATTCTTCATGATCTCTCTCTTTCATTCTGTTGGTCCGACCAAGAGAATATTTAGCGCCGGTGCAAATCTTTCTGCGGTGGTCACAGTGACCTCGAATTAGTCGAGCCACGCAATATCTTCATTTCGTGGGTAGCGCTGCGACTGCGTCGAATGTCCCCTCATTTGCCCAAGCATTGTAGCGCGTCAGCATTTGGATAGTGCTGGTGATTGTCATGTTTTCCTCGATTCATCTCTGTGCCGTGTCACGCGCATCCGCTGCCCAATCAATACTGTTGCGACGACGGCCGCGGCAAAAAGAATGGTTTCAACATCGATTGCTTCGCCATTCACCGGCAACGCGAGTGCCACGATCATGAATGGCTGCAACAGCATGACCTGCCCGACCCGAGCAATGCCGCCGATCGCCAGCCCCGCGTTGAAAACGAAAAACGCCGTGTATTGGCTGACCAGCCCGACATAGCCAAGCCCTATCCAGGATGAAATTGGCGCGGTTGCGATATCAGCCGGCCAGAGCACAAAAGTCGCCGCTGCCGCAAGTGGAAGAAAGATCACTACCTGCCAGGAGATAACCTCCCATCCTGGCATAAGTGTCGCGAGACGGCCGGAAAAAGTGTATCCGAGCGCGCCGGAAAGGACGGTACCAAGTAAGAATAGATCGCCGGCGGAAAATGTCATCCCGCCGTTCCGGCGAAGCATGAAAGTTACAACGATCAGTGCGCCCAGTACGCTTGCCAGCCAAAAGCCCGGGCTCGGACGCTCATGGGCAAAGACCGTTGCCGCAGCGGCCGTTACCAGAGGCAGAATGCCGAGTACGACGCCGCCGTGGGCAGCGGGTACGGTCATCATCGCCAGTGCCGCGAACAGTGGAAAGCCAATCACGGTGCACAACGCGGCGCCGAACATTTCTAGCCAAAGCGACCGCGACGGTACTCGCCGACGCCGTGCGATGAGAACGATAAGGCCTACCGATCCAGCGAGTGCAGCGCGCGCGACCGTCAAGAACAGCGGGGCAAAGCCCAATAGGGCAAGCCGCGTCGCTGGTAATGTGCCCGCGAACAGACACATGCCAAGAAAGCCGAGCAGTAGGCCAAAGTTCTTGTGATACGCGGTCATTGGCAAGGCGACTTAGAACGGCGGAGAGCGACACGCTGATGACCGGCTGATGCAACGCGAGAAATCCGACATAAGGACTGGTCGCGAAGATCGCTTATTATAATGAGAGGCTACTGCCCTCGCGCTCATGCATCATCGGATCGTTGCGGGCGTCGTGTATTTGGCGGATTTTGGCTACTGCCTAGTTTTTCGACGGGTGTTGCTGCTTTGCAGAGCAATGATCGCGAAAAACGTTCCATGATTTAGAATTTACCTAAATATATCAAAGCATTCCAGGCTGGCATGCTCCTTGCTGCTTTGCAGCACAAATTCAGCTGCGGCCAGCCGGGAGCTGTCGCCCACCACTCTCGGCACCCGCCAATTCAGGGAGCCAAGAGATGGACTACGTAAAACCAGTCGACGTCGCCAGTGCGATGATCGAAACCGGTCGCCGGAAGCTCACGCTGTCGCCGCTCGACTTGGTGATCCGCGGCGCACTTGCCGGCGGTATCTTAGCGGCGGCCACCAGCCTTGCCTTGACCGGCACGGTGCAGACCAACCAGCCGCTGGTTGGCGCGCTGATCTTCCCGGTCGGCTTGATCCTCATCGTGCTGCTTGGGCTCGACCTCGTTACCGGCGCTTTCGGACTGGTACCGCTGCCCTGGGTCGAGAAGGACGCGAGCGCGTCTAGCCTGCTCGCCAATTTTGCGTGGATCTTCCTCGGCAATCTCATCGGCAGCGTTGTTTATGGCGCCTTGCTAGCGATCGCGCTCACCAATTTTGGCACGGCGGAGCCGGCTGGCGTCGCCGCGAAGATTATCGCTGTGGCGCAGGCCAAGACCACCGGCTATGAGGCCATAGGCTTCGCTGGCCAGGTCACCGTCTTCGTCAAGGCCATGCTGTGCAACTGGATGGTCTGCCTCGCTATCGTGGCGGCGATGACCACATCGTCGACCATCGGCAAGATCGCCTGCGCTTACATGCCTGTGTTCATCTTTTTTGCGCAAGGGTTCGAGCACTCGGTGGTGAACATGTTCATCATCCCGACCGGCATGATTATGGGTGCCAAGATCACCGTCGCCGACTGGTGGCTGTGGAATCAGATTCCGGTGACGCTCGGAAACCTGGTCGGCGGCTTCATTTTCACCGGCCTTGCGCTCTACATCACGCACCGGCCGCGCTCCGCGCCAGCATCGATGGCGATGCCGTCTCAGGTCCCGGCTGAATGACGACGGAGGCCGCCCTCAAGCCGCTGGAGGCGGCGACTGGCGACTTCGAACCCGAACAGAAGCGTTATCTGGAGGGCTTCGCCGCTGGTCTGCAGATTGCGCGGACCGCGAAAGGGCTGGCCGGCCCGACTGCCGCCCTCGCCCATACGGTGGCCGCGTCAGAGCCCGAGCCGGTCGGCCCCGAAGCTGCTGCGCTCAAGGCGCAGGACCGCGTGCTCAAGGCCGGAGGCAAGCTGTCCGATCCAGAGAAGTTCAAGCGGGAGCAGCATCCCTTCGACACGTACGAGCGGTTAAAGGAACACGCCGCCAAGAACATCTATCCGAAGCCGCCGGACAATTTTCGCTGGCGTTTCTTTGGCCTGTTCTATGTGGCGCCAAACCAGAACTCCTACATGTGTCGGCTGCGCATTCCGAATGGGATTATGAAAGCCGCGCAGTTCGACGGCGTCGCCGATCTCGCCGGACGCTATGGCGGCGGCTATGCGCACGTGACCACGCGCGCTAATCTGCAGGTGCGCGAAATCGAGTCAAAGAACGCGGTGAACATGATCGAGGCGATTCAGGACCTCGGTCTGTGTTCACGTGGTTCTGGCGCCGACAATATCCGCAACGTCACCGGCACGCCGACCGCCGGCATCGACCCGCAGGAATTGATCGACACGCATCCCTACGCGCGCGAATGGCACTTCCACATTCTCAACGATCGCTCGCTCTACGGCCTGCCGCGCAAGTTCAATGTCGGCTTCGACGGTGCCGGTATCATCCCGGTGCTGGAAGACACCAACGACATCGGCTTCCAGGCTGTGAAGGTGAACGAGGGCTTTGAACTGGAGCCTGGCGTTTGGTTCAGACTGTGCCTCGGCGGTCTCACCGGTCATCACAGTTTTGCCGGTGACACTGGCGTGCTGGTCAAGCCGGCCGAAGCAACCGTGGTCGCCGACGCGGTGGTGCGCGTCTTCATCGACCACGGCGACCGTACCGACCGCACCAAGGCGCGGCTCAAATACGTGCTCGATAGGATGGGGGTCGAGAAATTCCTCGGCCTCATGGAGGAGAAGCTCGGCCGCAAGCTAACTCGTGCTGTGCCTGGCGCCGTGGCGCCGCGGCTGCCGTTCTCGCGCACTGGGCATATCGGCATCCATCCGCAGAAGCAGGAGGGGCTGAACTGGATTGGCGTCGTGATACCGGTCGGTCGCATGACGGTCGCGCAGATGAAGGGCCTCGCCGACATCGCGCGCGACATGGGCGATGGCGATATACGGCTCACGGTTTGGCAGAACCTCCTGATCTCTGGCGTACGGAGCGCCAAGCTCGGGGAGGCGAAGGCGCGTATCGAAGCGCTCGGCCTTGCGATCGAGACTAATGCGATCCGCTCGGGTCTCGTCGCTTGCACCGGCAATACAGGTTGCAAATTCGCCGCCTCCGACACTAAGCGCCATGCCGAAGAAATTGCTGCGTGGTGCGAGACGCGCGTGCAACTCGACACGCCGGTCAACATACATCTCACCGGCTGCCATAACTCCTGCGCACAACATTTCGTGTCCGAGATCGGGCTGCTTGCTTGCAAGGTGCAGGAAACGGAAGAGGGCGACGCGGTTGAGGGCTATCACATCCTAATCGGCGGCGGCTTTGGCCCCTATGCCGCACTTGGCCGCGAGCTCTATCGTGATGTCAAGGCGCAAGACGCGCCAAAAACGGTCGAGAGTATCCTCAAGACCTATCTCGCACATCGCGCTTCGCGCGAGGAAGGTTTCATCGATTTTGTGCGCCGGCACGAGATCGACGCGCTCAAATCCATGGTTCAGCTGGAGCCGGAATGAGCGTTACGCCGCGCCCGCCCATCCCGTCGCTGATCCCGGAATCGGCGCCATTCACAGCGGAACAGCGCACCTGGCTAAACGGCCTGTTCGCCGGCATGATCTCGCTCGACGCGAGCGTGACGCCGCTGTCAAACGCCGAAGCAGCGAAACTACTGCTCGACGTCGTGCCGCCAGCTGAACAGGATGATGGCGCGCCTTGGCACGATCCTGCCATGCCGCTAGCGGACCGCATGAAGCTTGCCGAGGGCAAGCCGCTGGCGCGCCGCATGATGGCGGCGATGGCGCAGCAGGATTGCAGCCAGTGTGGCTACAACTGCAAGGATTATGCGGAGGCGCTCTTCAGCAAGAGGGAGATGCGGCTGAACCTGTGCGTGCCGGGTGGCAAGGATACCGGCCGCATGCTCAAGGCGCTCTATGCCGAAATGGGCGCGGGCACGGCGACGCCAGCCGAAGCCGTATCCCCGCCGGCTCCGGTCTCGGCGCCTGGCCGCTCGCGCGACAACCCGGTCACCGCCACATTTCTCTCTCGTCGCCGGCTCAACAAGGAACGCTCGCAAAAGGAAACCTGGCATATCGAATTCGATCTCACTGAAAGCGGGCTCGATTATGTCGTCGGCGACAGCTTCGGCATCTATCCGACAAATGATGATGCGTTGGTGGATGCGGTAATTGCCGCGGTTGATGCGCCACCGAATTTTCCCATTGGCGGCCGAACCTTGCGCGACGTGCTCGTCGACGGCGTATCACTGTCGCCGGCGCCGGACATGCTGTTCCAACTCATCTCCTATTTGACTGGCGGCGAGCGGCGGAAGAAGGCCAAAGCGCTCGGCGATGGACGCGATCCGGATGGCGACGCTGCGACGCTCGACGTGCTGGCGGCGCTGCAGAAGTTTCCCGGCATCCGGCCCGACCCGGAGGCCTTCATTGAGGCGCTCGATCCGCTGCAACCGCGCGTGTATTCGATCTCTTCGTCGCTGAAATGCAATCCAGGTCGCGTGTCGCTTACCGTTGACGCGGTGCGCTACCAGGTGGGCGATCGTGCCAGGCTCGGTGTCGCTTCGACCTTTCTTGGCTCCCGCATCAAGCCGGGCGACAGGATTAGGGTCTACGTGCAGAAGGCGCAACACTTCGCACTGCCGGCCGACCCCAACAAGCCGATCATCATGATTGGGCCCGGCACCGGTCTGGCGCCGTTCCGCGCCTTCCTGCAAGAGCGGCTGGCGACCAAGGCGCCCGGACCGAACTGGCTCTATTTCGGCCATCAGCGCAGCGATTACGATTTCTTCTACGAGGACGAGCTCAAGGCGATGCGCAAGAACAGACATCTTACGCGGCTGACGCTCGCCTGGTCGCGTGACGGCAACGAGAAAATCTACGTGCAGCACCGTATGCGGGACGAGGGCCGCGATCTCTGGGAATGGATCAGCCGCGGTGCGCATATCTATGTGTGTGGCGATGCGCTGCGCATGGCGAAAGACGTCGAGCGCGCGCTCATTGATGTCGTTGCCGAGCATGGCAAGCGCAGCCCGGAGGATGCAGCGCGTTTTGTCGCCGAGTTAAAGAAGCACGACCGCTATCAGGTGGACGTCTATTGAAGGCGATGCCATGGACTTGTACGCACTCCGTCCGAAAACGCTGCCCGCGCGCATGTTGCGGAGTGCAACTGGGAGGCTTCATCGACCGCGGAAGTCAGGGCGGTTGGTCGCATCAGCAAACGACTACGGCGACTTGCATGCGACCATAGCTTCCGGTCGCGTCCGGCTTGCGACAGTCGGCGGCGCGAAAATCGCCAGATAGGCGTTGCTGCCCGTGAGTCGATCGAAGCTGATCTCATGATAGCCTACGACTGCAAGCTCACAGCGCAGGAGGCTGGGCGGTGTACCATGCTCGGACGTCGGCCCGTAGGCGTCGACAATGCCGACGCGCGCGCCAGGCTTGAGCGCAGGGACAAGATTGTAGAGCAGGGCGTAGGGCTGGGCGATCTCGTGATACATGTGTACCAGGATCGCAATGTCGAGCGAATTAGCTGGCAACCTTGGATCGTGCGGCTCACCTAGGCTGATTACAACGTTTTGCAATCCAAGATCAGCCACCCGACTGCGCAGGCCGCGTAAATATTCGGGTACGACATCTTCTGCGATGATGCGGCCGCGGGGGCCGACGATCGGGGACAGCCGCACAACGTAATAGCCGCTGCCCGCTCCGATGTCCGCGACGGTCATCCCGGATTTGATGCCGAGCAGGCGCACGAGCTGGCGTGGTTCGCCGGCATCGTCGCGCTGCTTTTCGTCGTGCCAGATTGGGCTGACGATGTCCGCGACAGGACGGTCGGGTTTCGGAAAGGCAGCAGCCGGCGTGCCCGATTCCGGCATGAAGTCCTGGGCAGAGACTAATACCGTGAGCGTGGCAGCAAAGACGGCAGCAATCATCATTGATATCAGACCTCGGAATAACAGCATTGGCCACCAGGCATCGATCGCTTTAAAGTACTTGTCCTGGAATGCTCAGAAAGTGCTTATCGCAGATCGGACCCTGCCGATAAGGGCGATCTTTTCGACTTCGAGAAAAAACCGAAGTACAAGCAGAGCACGAAGAAAATGAAATGGGGAATGGAGCGCGCACCGCTGCTCTCTGGAGTGAAGACGAGGTTCGTGCCCAGGAGCGGCACCGACACGTTCGCAAAATAGAGATAAAGTAGGTTTCCCCAGCTTACGAAGAACGCGCCTGCTAAAAATTTGCGATATTCCTTGAAACGGTATGCCAGGTAAATTGTCGCTAAGCCCCAGACGATCCCAGCCGCCAGCAGAAAGTACAGCATGGTCCTTGCTCCTGATATGACCTATTCCCGTGTGGCGTCGCTACCACAATCTATTCCGGATCAATCGCTATAACGATCATGGTGTCATCGTTCTTGTTCTCGGGGGCTATCTGAGTTTCAAAGGCTACCGCCCGGTGAGTAACTGAACTGTACCCGGTGTGGCTGGGGCCGATGTCTGAGGTGCGTCAAAAGCGGACAAGTACAGCGGAACTACGGCAGTAATTTAACTTCTTGATTGCAGGTCATTAAACCAGGCCGAGTGCCACAGCCTCCGCGTCCGGAACCACATCGTGATCATAGAGACGGCGGCGGAAATCGGCGTGAGCCCTGATCTCAGCGTCGCGCACCTTGAGATCAGCAACAACAGAATCATAGCGCAGTCCACTTTCTCGCGCGCCGTGCTGAATGGATGCCACTCGCTCGCGGCGCAGGCGCTCGTAAGCAAGAAGCGCGGCAACAATCTTATCGCGGTTACTGTGCGCCAGAATAGTAGCCAGCGCCATGCCGTCTTCGATCGACTGATTGGCACCCTGTCCAAGATGCGGGAGCATTGGGTGCGCCGCATCCCCGAGTAGCGAAAGCCGTCCTTTGCTCCAGGTCGGCAGCGGGTCGCGGTCATACAATGCTGAACGGAAGGTCTTGTGGACTTGTTGCAGCAGATTGCCGATGCGCGGGTCCCAGCCGGCAAACTCCTGCCGTAACTGATCGGGATCGCCAGGCGCCGACCATGATTCCTTCATCTCCGCATCGGCTGGTACGAAACCGACGAAGTTAATCAGTTTGCCGGCGCGCACCGGGAAGGAAAGGAAATGTTTGCCTTTGCCAAGCCACATCAACCAACAGTCCGTCGGCCATTCCGGTATACACTCATGCTCAACCAGACCGCGATAAGCCACCGAGCCAGAGAACACCGGGCGTGACGGCGGGAACACATGCTGACGCAACTCGGAATGGATACCGTCGGCGCCAATAACGATGTGAGCTTCGGCAACAACCCCGTTAGCAAACGAGACGCGCGCGACTTCATCGGCCGGTTCAAAACCAATGCAGCGATGGCCTGTGTGTACCACGTCGCTCGGCAGCGCTTTGCTCAGATATGCGACAAGGTCGGCGCGGTGCATGCCGAAGGTACCGTTCCACCCAGAGGAGTCTGTCACCTGCACCGGGGCGATGGGACTGCCATCGTCACGGAAATAATGAGACCCTGTGCCGACCAAAGCACCCCATCGCTCTACCTCGGCACCGAGTCCAAGCCGTCGTAAATGGCGCACGCTATTTGGAGTAAGAAATACGCCCGCGCCCACTTCTCCCAGCGCAAGCGCCTGTTCGTAGACGGAGACGCGAAGGCCAAGGGCGAGCAATGCATTTGCGGCGAACAACCCACCAATGCCTCCGCCCACGATCGCAACATTGAGCGGTTTTTCCACGGTTCGCGTCCGCATGTCGCAGTATGGCGCGCAGCTTCTGCAAGGATCAACTAGCAGACAGCCCAAGCATCAAGCCAGGCAGGATCGAAATTAAATAGCGCGGCGTCGCCATTCGTGGGCGTCTCTTTCATTCGATGTTCTAGGAGCGCCGTGACTGAAAAAGATAATCCCGTCCACATTAGGGTTTAAGAGATTAATCGGGATGCGCATGCGTATAAGTCGCGTCTAGAATCCGCTCATTTCAAGAAATACAAGGCCCCTACCGAGAAGATGGTCAAGTCGCTCAAACTTGTCCAAACTACCCCGATCATGCTCGGCGCGAAGGCGAAGTGAGGATGTGTGCACGAGCGCTCAGGTTAGTGATCGTAGCTCGGCGTACGCGAGCGCAAACCGTATATTTTTGCACTCGGCTTAGTCCGAGCGCCGTAAACGCCCGGCGTTCGACCGATTGCCATAAACCAAGCTGGTCCGAGTGCCGAAATGTGGCCTAGGTCGCCGTTAATCATTGTGATTCTGTCGACGGCCATTGTCCTTGCCGCATTATACGCCACCTATCGTTTAGTCGATCCGCTCCCACCACGTCACCTCGCAATCGCTGCCGGGATGGGGTACGACAACTTTGCGAGGCAATATGGACGGATACTCGCACGCTATGGTGTTGAGCTGGAGATCCGTAACTCTGCTGGCGCAGTGGAGAATCTTGATCTGCTGCGTGATCCCGCCTCTGGGGTGCAGGCAGCCCTCACCACCTTCGGCATCACGGTACCGGCCGATGCAGACATCCTCTATTCACTCGGCGGAACATTCGATGCGGCGATATTCATTTTTTACAGGAGCGCGGAGCCTATAACGGTTTTTGCGCAATTCCGTGGCAAGCGCCTTTCCATCGGCATACCCGGAACTGCCCTGCGGTCGCTTATCTTAGAGGTGTTAAAAGCCACTGACGCATTGGATGCTTCCACCCGCCTCTTGGATCTCGATAACGCACAGGCAATCGATGCATTGATCGCGGGCGAAATTGATGTGGCAATCTTTCCACAGCTGGATGACAACCCCTTGCAGCGTACGCTCAGTGCCTCTGGCATCCGATTAATGAGCGTGGCGCAAGCCGAGGCCATCGCCAAAATGGTCCCCGGGCTGAAGCATGTGGTGTTGTCGCGAGGTCTCATTGATTTGAGTCG
>Ga0207744_1000059_pt1 | contig 18935 bp, 15 predicted proteins | sample LuqExpMetageno56_FD_187814 | JGI IMG/M metagenome (GOLD analysis project Ga0207744, IMG submission 187814) | Tropical forest soil microbial communities from Luquillo Experimental Forest, Puerto Rico - Sample 56 (SPAdes) | ecosystem: Environmental > Terrestrial > Soil > Tropical forest ... | reverse complement strand
TATCACCGAAGCGACACCACTAGATTAAGATTAACCAGTCGTTAGCCTAATATGAATTAGCGTTCACGAAGGTACGGACAAGCCATCCATAGGAAAAGCTGATGGAATCCTCAACATCTGCAGCCCCCGCTGAGAAGTCGCTGTCGGAGGTGGAAGAAGAGATCAGCAAACTGGTGGGGCAAAGGATTATGAGCCCTCGCCCTTATATTGAGCGTGATCCCGCTCGCCCTCAGATTGAGCGTGATACCTCTCGTGCTCAGACTGAGCGTGATACCTCTCGTGCTCAGACTGAGCGTGCGCATGATATTGAACGAATCATATCTTCAGTAGCACAACTAACTTCAAGTTCGATCGAGGGCCTTCGAGACCTGACGTCCGAACTTCACGACCTGCAAAAATTTCTGAAAACAGAGGTCGCTCGCGTGCAAAGTGAAGTCGACAACGCTCTGGCTGGTATCAAAATTATAATGGAAACGATTGCGCCTTGGAGAAGCATACCGACCTCGGGAACGATTCCGAAATTCTAAGAAAACGAAAACGCGAAAAAGCCCGGACAGCCCGGAACAGGTGGAACAGTCTAACAAAATCAGTGTGTTTTGTGTTCCACCTCTCACTGTGTGTCCTCCGTTCGTGTTCCACGTTCCACCTTTTCTGGCCGTTCCGCCTATTTCCCAATCGCCTATGTCATCAACTGACGTCTCGACCTTATTGACATAACCGATGCGTCCGGTCGTGCTGTTTCGTTACTACGTTTATGGTTTGGCCACTTCACCTCCCATTCGAACCGCCGCTCGCGCTTTCTGCGGGGACCACATACCCATCACGAGACAAGTGGCGTAGTTAATCCGGCAAGAATGCGACAATAACCACGATCACGAACATGATTATAAGAACAATGCCAAGTAGCATGGATCGAAGGGTAAACTCGCGATGCGGCGGTGTGGGCTCTCTCACGGCAATCTCCTAAGGAGCTCCGGTTCAAGATGCAATAACAGGATTCCAAAATTACAGCGCTGTTACTGGTGAATCACGCAGCAATGCTGACGTGTTTTTTGGCACTTTAGAAAATAACATGACCGCGCCGAACTCCTCCGCCACGTGCGAGCGACATCACTTGATTAACCTCGTTAATTAACCTCGTTAGCCAAAGTGGACGCGCCGATGCGGCGTTTCTAATCGCAGATCATCCAGCACTGTCCAGTGAAATTGCAGACACGGTGGGCATTCATGCCGCCGCATGAGCCATAAAATTGCTTTGAAGCCTGGCCGAAAGCATATTTGCGACGACATACGCCATTGGCGTCGCGATATCGACCAATGCCGCATCTGTCGGCGGTTAGGACAACCAAGTTGTGCTGCGTTTGATCATCGGCAAACCGCGAAACCTGCGTACCGCCTGCTGACAAAGCAACAACGGCAGCCAAAGTAGCAGCGAACGAGTTTTTCATCGCTCTCGCCTGTTTGAGGCAGATTATCGCGCCGAAGGCGTTGAGCACAGCGCAGTATGCGTAAGGGGCTTTGCTTCGATTCATCGCTCGTCGAGGGCAGATCCGTCGCTCGGATTTCCAGTCTTTTCTGACGTACGCCGATCTACGATACTAGTTCTCAGACCTATTAACTCTTTGGACTACTAGTCCTTTGGCCTAGGGTGATATTAGGCCTCCGCTATAAGAATCCGCCCCTTGGTCTCTGGGAGCAAAAGTGCTGCAACGATCACAATGCCGTAGGCGATGCCGGCGAACACGCCGATTGACTGGCCGAGCGGCATGCTGGCGCTGAGCAATCCCACAAAAAACGGATTGAGCGCGGCGATGCCCCGCCCGAAATTGTAGGCAAAACCCTGACCCGAGCCGCGCACCCGCGTGGGGAAGTTTTCTGTGAGAAACGCGCCCATTCCTGAAAAGATTCCCGAGGCGAAGAAGCCAAGCGGGAAGCCCAAGATCAGCATCATATTGTCGTTTATCGGAAGCTGAGTATAGATAAACACGGTCAGCAACGAGCACACCGCGAATAAAATGAAATTGCCGCGACGGCCGATGCGGTCGGCGAGATATGCGCTTACTAGATAACCGATGAATGATCCGAGGATGATCACCGAAAGATAGCCCCCAGTGCCGAGCACGGTGAGCTTTCGCTCAGTGCGCAGAAAAGTCGGTAGCCAGGTGGCGATGGCGTAGTAGCCGCCCTGCGCACCGGTCGCCAGGATCGAGGTGAGGATCGTCGTCTTCAACAACGAGGGCGAGAAGATCTCCAGGAAGTTCGCCGTGGTGCCCTTGGCGCTGAGATTGTCTCGCATCGCGGTGAACACCTTGGGTTCATCCACAAATCGCCGGACGAAAAAAACCAGAATCGCGGGCAGCAGCCCGACCCAGAACAAGGCACGCCAGGCGGTTTCGGCAGGGAACACGCTAAAAAGCCAGGTGGCCATAAGGGCGGCGATAGCCCAGCCAATGGCCCAGCCGCTCTGTACGCTGCCGACCGCCTTGCCGCGATGCTGCGCGCGGATCACTTCGCCCATCAACACGGCGCCGGCGGCCCATTCGCCACCGAAGCCGAGGCCCATCAATGCACGGAAGGCAAATAACTGGGCGTAGCTTTGGGCGAAGCCGCAGAGGAAGGTGAAGAAGGCGAACCAGACGATGGTAATCTGCAACGTGCGCACCCGCCCGAAGCGATCCGACAGCGCGCCGGCGAACCAGCCACCGAACGCAGAAGTGAGCAGTGTCACCGTCCCGATAAGCCCAGCATCGGCGTTGCTTAAATGGAAAACTGCGATGATGGCTGGAATAGCGAAGCTGAAGATCTGTACATCCATGGCGTCAAGCGCCCAGCCCCCGAAGCAAGCCCAAAACGTGCGTTTTTCGCTCGCTTGCAATTCCGTATACCAACTAGTCGAACTATCGTGGGCACTCATCATGTTGCTCTCCCCAGCCCTGCCGCGATGGGCACGCGCTCGACCCGCATAAGACAATATAAATTTCTCCAACGGGCAGCGACAAAAGCTAACACTTGCTTGGGCGGTCGTGAAGGCTGCCGCTGCCGCAGCGGATGTTGAGCTGAAGCTTCTGCTGTTCGTTTAAGATATCGTAAGACGCACGGCACTTAATTTGCTCGCTCTGTCCTCCGCGAGCTGAATCGTGCCCGAACCGCTCCATTGCCCTGCCAACCGGCCGAACGGCTCTGCCCTTGAGCGTGACCCGCCCTGCCGACAAAAAGCCACGGCACCAAGACTACACTAGCCCCACACATCGTCATCCTTGCTCGTCGTCTCAATGCTAGGTTGGACCAAAACCGCGACCGCGCCGCGCGAAACACATTCTGGCATTTCCTGGTTCCATTCTTGGAGCGCTGCAATGCCTGCACAGTTGTCACAAATACGCGAACGAACAGAGCCAAGATTAAATGAGAAAACTGGTTCTCATCGAGCCCTGTATTGGCCGCCAACGAAAACCGTGCAGGGCGCCCCGGCACCTCGTTCCGTTTTTGAGGTCACGCCCGAGGAGCAAGCGACTCCCGAACTGACCGCGCTTTTGGCCATTTCAGCAGTTAGGAAACGGAGCTTGAAAGCACTGGTGCGTCTCCCCGTGTCTCAACCGACTACCTTTCAATTCCGCCGATTATTCCGATTGCTTCGCGCGGTCTGCGCGGTAGGTCTGATCAACGCTAGCGCGGCCTCGGCTCAACCGGCGGCCGGCCAGGCGCCACCCGATCCGACCGGCGAATGGCTGGTCGCTAAGCAGATCGCCCGCATCCGCATCGCGGATTGCGGCGATGGGCACCTCTGGGGTGTGGTGGCGTGGGAAGCGCAACCCGGCGGGATCGACAGCAAGAATCCGAATTCGGACTTGCGCTCGCGCCCGACGCTGGGGATGCCGATCCTGCTGAACATGGAGCAAGAGAAGAATAACCGTTGGAATGGGCAGGTCTACAATTCGGAAGACGGTCACACCTATTCTGCGACCATCACTCTGGTCAATCCGGATACGCTGCGTGTGCAGGGCTGCTTCCTTGGCATCCTATGCGGCGGAGAAAACTGGAGCCGCTACGTCGAACTACCCACCCCGGCGAAGCCCGAACAAAAGTCGAAGACAACGCGCGAGGCCGCCCCGGGCAGATATTCGCCTAACGCCGACAATCCAAAACCGATACAGGCCAGCGACGACGTGTGCCTAAGCGTCTTCGGCCCCACGTGGCTTTCCCATGAGCGCCGGTTGAAATAGCACCGCCGCCGCCAGCGTGCAGATTAATGACAGCGCCAAGAGCTTTCCCATACTTGACGTGCCAGGATGTTGCGACAGCCATAGGCTCCCGAACGCAGTCGCCGTCGTCAGCGCGCTCCAAATCACTGCGCGGGTCAAGCTCGATTGCAACAAATTGGTATGCCCCGAACGCCAAGCGATAATGTAATAGATCTTGAACGCCACGCCGACTCCGAGCAGTAGCGGCAGCGCGATGATGTTGGCAAAATTCAGCGGCATCCCGATGACCACGCACAGCTCCAGCGTCACCATGCCGGCGAGCAGCAGCGGCACCAAGGTCAGCAGCACGTCGCCGACCCGCCGCAGCACAATCCAGAGCAGGAGCGCAATCGAGACCAGCGCATAAAAGCCAGCCTCGAAGAATGCCCGAATGACCGTCTGGCCCGACTTCAGAATTGAAATCGGGCCGCCGGTCGCGTTCGGGTACTCGGCTAGCACGGCACCAGCGAATGAGCGCAAGACTTCGGTATCATTGGTGTCGCCTTTGGGCGCCACCTCGACACGTGCGCGGCCGTCGGGCGTCACCCACTTGTGCCTCAAATCCTGCGGTAAGTTATCTTGCGTTATCTTCTGCGCCCTCAAGTAGCCGCGCAGCTCGGCCACATCGGCCTGTAGCGGCACGATGAATGCCGTCTGCGCCGCAGTGCGCGATTTTTGATCGGCTTGCGCCAGCTTGCGCGCGTCGGCGGAAAGCTGTTTCGCCGCTTCAGCGCCGGGTCCGCTGGCATTGGCCGCGAACCTAGCCAATTGATCTGCGATGCCGTTCAAAGCCGCGACATTGTCCGCGTCAGTCGGCGGCTTGCCAGGCTGCCGCTGCAATGAGGGCCCCAGCTTTTCAGCTAGCTCCCGGACAGCCGCCAGCTTTTTGTCTTGATCCTGCGGCACGAAACTCGCCAGCGTTCTCGTCGTCTTGACCTGCGACACCTTTTGCAACCGGTCAGCCGCGGTCCTTGCCTGGTCGAGCGACGGGAGCACCACGTTGACCGAATTGATACCGGCCTGCGGATCGTTGCCGAGATCGAGCACGGTCGAAATTGATTCGGTCTGCGTGCTGCGCAGGTGAATGGGATCGAAATCGAAAGTGAGAAAATAAAGTAGCGGCGTGCCAAGTATGCCGATTGCCAGCGTCCCTACGATCACTGGTATTCGGTAGGTCTGCAGAAACCAGTCGATCGGCGCAAGCGCGCGATAGCCAACCGGCTCAGGCTCCCCTGGCGGATTGAGCAGCGTGATGAGCGATGGCAGCACCGTGATGCTGGTCGCGTAAGCGATGATCATGCCGATGCCAGCGATCTGGCCGAGCTCAGAGACACCGCGATAGTCGGTCGGCAGAAACGACAGGAATCCCGCCGCGACAGCTGCAGCGGCGAGCGTAAGCGGCACGCCGATCTTTTCCGCCGCCTGCAACAGCGCGGGCCGCAATTCGGGGACAAGGTGTCGCTCGGCGCGATAACGCACCGAGAACTGTATGCCGAAATCGACGCCAAGGCCGACGAACAACACCGCGAAGGCGACCGAAATCATGTTCAGGGCCCCAACCATCATCAGGCCCAGTGCCGCCGTGATCGCCAAACCGACAAACAGATTGATGAACACCGCCATGATCAGGCGCGCTGATTTCAGCGCCAGCCACAGGATCGTCAGCACGAGAATGATCGTACCGAACCCGTTGACCGCCGCCCCCTGCTGCACGGTGGCGAATTCCTCGTCCCCCATCGGCACCGAACCGGTCAGGCGCACGCGCGCCTGATATTTCGAAGCGAGATCAAGATCGGCGGCCGCCCGACGGATGGCGTTGCTCGAGGCGCGCCCCGGTTCGAGCGCCGAGAAGTCGAGGGCAGGATGCACTACGATAAAGTGCCGCAAATCGCTCGGTCCCGGCGACTGGCCATTCACCAATTCCTGCCAGGAAAACACAGTTGGTTTCCCAGCCAGTACGCCTTCGATCGTGGCCGACGCCAGCGTCAGGGGCCTCGCCAAGGCATCGAGCGTGATCATCCTGTTTTGCACGCCGACGAGTCCCAGCGAGAGCGTCCGTCCAAGGCCGCGCAGGCTGGGATCATTGACCAGGGTGCCGACCAGCGGCGCGGCTTGGCCTAAGCCTTCCGTCATGTGCGTGATGTCGTCAGTCGTCTGAAACAGTAAGCCATTGTGGGCGAAGAACTCATCGCTCGCGGGGTCTTCAACCGAGCGGAAGAGTTTAGGCTGAGCGCGCAAACGCTTTGCCAGTTCGGCGGCCGCGATCGATGCGTATTCCGCCTTCGGCGCGTCGACGACCACAATGGTTGACCCGAAGTGGCCTGGAAAGGCTTCCTCGAATTCGGCTTCGTGCTTACGCCACTCCAGATCTGGCGAAATCAGTTTGTCGATGTCGGTATTGATCGCGAAATTCTTTGCCGAATAGACCGCTGAAGCGGCGGCCGCACATAGGGCTACAATGATGATCGGCCGCGGGAATCCGGTGCAAAAACGGACGATTTGTGTGACAACGAAGGCTAGCATGCGCGACGCAACCTTTGCGCGGTCGCAGCCTCGTTTACAACCGTCCACGCATGTATGAAGATGAGATCAAAGGCTTTGCTCTGGAACATTTCGCCGCATCATTATTTTGAGGTAGACTAAAAGCCCTTTTCGATAACCGGAAAGGGCTTACATGGGGCGGGATGTATAATTCCGTGAGGTCCTGCCTCTGATATTCTTACCGAAGGATATTCAAACCGTGACGGCGCCGATTGCCGGTCGAACTGCTCGACATCCCAGGCAGGAAGACCAATAAGGATCGAAATCTTGGGTATTCCTCTTCTCCAAAAACTGTCTGTCGGTAGCTACGTCGTACGCCAGCACCTCGCGGGCAACAAGCGTTATCCGCTGGTGTTGATGCTGGAGCCGCTGTTCCGTTGCAATCTCGCCTGCGCCGGGTGTGGCAAGATCGACTATCCGGATCCAATCCTCCACCAGAGCATGTCGGTTGAGGACGCGCTTGGCGCCGTGGATGAATGCGGTGCGCCGGTCGTGTCCATTGCCGGGGGCGAGCCATTGCTGCACAAGCAGATGCCGGAGATAGTGAGCGGAATTATCGCGCGACGTAAATTCGTCTACCTCTGCACCAACGCGCTGCTGCTCGACAAAAAGTTATCGCAATACGGGCCGAGCCCCTACTTCACCTGGTCCGTGCATCTCGACGGCGACAAGGAGATGCACGACGCGTCAGTCTGTCAGCCCGGCACCTATGATCGAGCCGTGACTGCGATCAAGCACGCCAAAGAGCGGGGCTTCCGCGTCAACATAAACTGCACGCTGTTCAACACCGCCGAGTCCGAACGCGTCGCGGATTTCTTTGACACCGTCACCGCTATGGGCGTCGACGGCATCACCGTGTCGCCCGGCTACGCCTATGAGCGCGCGCCCGACCAACAGCACTTCCTAAACCGCGATCGCACCAAGCAGCTTTTCCGCGGCATTTTCCGGCGTGGCAGCCGCGGGCGGAGATGGTCTTTTAACCAGTCTAGCCTGTTCCTGGATTTTCTCGCCGGCAATCAGCGCTATCACTGCACACCGTGGGGCAATCCGACGCGTACCATTTTCGGCTGGCAGCGCCCCTGCTATCTGCTCGGTGAAGGTTATGCTCAGACTTTCAAAGAGCTGATGGAAGAGACCGATTGGAACAGCTACGGCACCGGCAACTACGAAAAATGTGCCGACTGCATGGTCCATTGCGGCTATGAGGCTTCGGCCGTAAAGGACGCCATCTCGCATCCGCTCAAAGCTCTGTCCGTAAGCCTGCGTGGCGTTAGCACTGACGGCGCCACGGCGCCCGATATTCCGCTCGATCACCAGCGGCCAGCGCGGTACGTGTACTCAAAGCACGTGGAGCGCAAGCTGGAAGAAATCAAGCAAAACCAGCAGAAATCCGACCTCGTAGCCGCGGAATAACTGCCTTACAGTTTTCCACAATGAAACCTACGGGAGGTCGGCGATGCACGGGCGCGACAGCATCAGCGGCCGCTTCGCGCCGGTGCGTTTCGCGCTACTTTCCATAGCGCAAGCCTGCATTTGCGGATTGGCCGGCGGCGCGCTCGCTTGCGGCTGGCGGTGGCGAAGCTCTGCTTTTGCGCAGGCCTCACATGCCAAAAGGCGTGAGGCCGCCGTTGAGCAAATTTTGATAGCGCGCAAGCGCCCAGACCGGAAAGAATTTCCGGTAGCCATGGTAGCGCAGATAAAACACGCGCGGAAAACCCGTCGCCGTGAAGCGCTCTTCATCCCATAGCCCTTCAGTGTTTTGCGTCCGCAGCAAGTAGCCGATGCCGCGCGCCACCGCCGGATCCGCGCCTTCGTCAGCCGCCATCAGACCTAGCAGCGCCCAGGCCGTCTGTGAGGCAGTGCTGGCCGCTGGTTCATGCCCGCGATAATCGAGCTTGTAGCTGGTGCCGTCCTCGCCCCAGCCGCCATCGCTGTTCTGGTTCGCCACCAGCCACGCAACTGCTTTGCGCATGGCTGTCGAGTCGTGCAGGCCGCAGGCATTGAGCGCGCACAGCACGGACCAGGTGCCGTAGATGTAATTCATGCCCCAGCGGCCATACCAGCTGCCATCCTTGGTCTGGGTGCGCAGCAGATAGTTGACCCCGCGCGAAAGCGCCTCGCTGTTACGCACCGTCTCGCCGAGTTGCGCCAGCATGGAGACGACGCGCGCCGAGACGTCCGCGGTCGGCGGATCGATCAACGCGCCGTGGTCGGCAAACGGAATATTGTTGAGGTAATCGTAGATATTGTCGACGTCGAAGGCGGCCCAGCCGCCGTTGCGACTTTGTAAGCCTTTCACCCATTCAGCGCCGCGTTCGATCGCTCGATCGTAGCCACTGCCGGCGCCGCTGCGGCGAGCGCGATCCATCGCCATCACCACCACGGCGGTGTCGTCGAGGTCGGGGTAGTACGCGTTAGCGTATTGGAAGGCCCAACCGCCGGGCCGCACCTGCGGGCGTCGGGCAACCCAGTCGCCATAAATGTCGAGCACCTGACGCGGCAACAGCCAGTCGAGTCCACAGCAGGCGGCAGCGTACGCATCTTTGCCGCCTATCTCCAGCAGCGTGTGACAGGTGAGCGCGGTATCCCAAACCGGCGAAACGCAAGGCTGACAATAGGCCTCGTCGCGGCCGATAACCAAAAGCTTCTCGATCGAAGCGCGCGCGATAGCAGCTTGCGCAGCGTTGCCGAGCGCATCGAACATCATCGTGGCATTTGCCATCGCAGGGAAAATAGCTCCGAGTCCATGGTCGCCATTGAGCCGTGTCGTCACAAAGGCCACGGCCCGTTCGATGGCACGCTGCCGCAGCCGCTTTGGAAACAGTCGCACTGCCGGACGTAGTGCCATGTCGATGCCGCGGAATAACGCAAACCAAAGCCAACGTTGGTGGGGCGCTTTCGCCGCCGGCCCCACCATCTGCGGCGGCTCAACGAAGAGTTCGTCCAGGGTCACGCCCTTCGGATTCTTCGCGCGAGGGCGGAGCGCCTGCAAGACCAGGAGCGGAACCATCACCGTACGCGCCCAATAGGATACCTTCGACAGATGGAATGGAAACCATCGCGGTAGCAGCACGATCTCGACCGGCATTTCCGGAACGCTACGCCACGACAAAATGCCAAATAACGCCAACATAGCACGCGTGAACACATTGCAATTAACCGCCCCACCATGCGCCAAGATGGCGTCTCGCGCCCTTTGCATGTGCGGGGCGTCGATCGGATCGCCGATAATCTTCAATGCGAAATAAGCCTTCACGCTGGCGCTGATGTCGAAGGCGCCCTCGTGGAAGAGGCCCCAGCCACCATGAGCACCCCGGATGCGGCGTAGATAGCGCCCAATCTTCTGTTCAAGCGCGACATCGACCGCCTCGCCGCGATAGTGCCGCAACAACACATATTCCGACGGGATGGTGACGTCGGCCTCGAGCTCAAACATCCAATGGCCGTCGGGGTGCTGGCTGGCGAGCAACGCGCGCGTCGCCGCTTCGGCGGCGCGACCCACATCAAGCTGAGCCGTGCTCTTGTCCCTGACTAGCGTGATAGTCATGCGGCGACTCGCAAGCGCTGACCGGCAAGCTCTGCCGCCCGGTAACCGGAGCGCACTGCGCTCTCCAGCGTCGCCGGCAGACCGGTGGCGATCCAGTCGCCGGCCAACACGAGATTGCTCCACTGAGTTTCCGCGCACGGGCGCAATGCGTTCTGCTCAGGAGTTGCGGCGAATGTGGCGCGGCGTTCGCGCACGATTTGCCACGGCGGCAGCGGATGAGAAAAGCCGGCGATCGTTTCGACATCGCGCCACAAGATTTCCGCTAATTGCGCACGCGGAATGTCGAACCAATGCCCGGCATCGCTGATCGTCACTGAAATGCGACCGGGAAACGCAAATATCCATTCGGCGGTGGCGTTGATCACGCCCAGCATCGGCGGTAGGTGCGCTGGCGGCTCGACGCGGAAGTGTCCGTTGACGATGCCGCAGAACGAGGTCGGCGTACGCAGACCCGGCACAAGACTAGCCGCGACGTAAGGCGGCACGGCGAGAATCACCATATCGTTGCTGCCGAGGCGGATCTTCTGCTGGGCAAAGTCGAGTTGCGTCACGCTCTCGTCCGAAAAGTGGAGCGCGATCAGTTCATCCTGCAACGAGATTGAAGCTCCTCGGCCGCGCAGGAAGCCGAGCGCCGGCTGGACAAACACTTGGCCGATCCCCTCGCGCGCGAGCAAGGGCCGGCAGGTCTGGCCACCGAGGGTGATCGTCTCGCGCAAGACCGCGCCGGCCAACTTTGACGAACCCCGGTGCGGTGCGATGTTGAGCGCGGCGCGCAGTAGCGGATCGATCAGGCGTTCATAGATCGGCCCGCTGCAATTCATGACCTCGCCGACCGGCCTGTCCGCTGACGTCCAGGCCAGGCGCGCCACGGACAGGTAGTCGACGACGCCGGTCTCCGGCACCCGCCGGTCCTTGTCGAAAACCCACCAAGGGAAGCGTCCGGCCCCCAATCGCAAGGTCCAGCGCGCGCCGCTTGCAAGATCGAAAAAGGGAAACTCCGCCTCCTTCGGCCCCCGCAGGCCCGCGGCCGAACCGATGGCCCGCGCGTAAGAGAGCGCCGCGCGATTTCCCGACAAGAGCAGGTGGATACCGTTGTCAATCACCATCCCCGTGGCTTGGTCGTGGAAGGACCGGCAGCGGCCGCCCGCCTGTCCAGTCGCTTCGTGGACGGCGACAACGCGCCCCGCGTCGGCCAAGCGCACGGCGGCTGCGAGGCCCGCCACCCCCGCCCCAATGACGTGAACTGTTCCGGCGTCAGACGAAGGCATGCCGCAAGACGACCCATAGCAAATGAGACTTCTGGACGTGCACGCGAACGCGCGGGGGCGACCAGCCGCGCGCACTCATATCCTCGAGCAGTTGCCGGTACACTTCCCCCATAATCTTCGGCGCCCGCACAGTCCAGCGGGGCGAGCGCGCCATGATTTCATTGGCCTTGGCGAAATGCTCCAGCGCGCGATGGGCGACTAAATTGCAGGCGGTCTCGAGCCGAGGGTTGGCGACGACCGTCTCGGGATCTGTGCTGTCGATCTTGGCATGCTCTAGTGCTTCGCGCGGCAGGTAGAGCCGGCCGACCGCCGCATCTTCGTCAATGTCGCGCAAGATGTTGGTCAGTTGCAGCGCCCGGCCGAGCTGGTGAGCCAGAGCATGTCCGTCATGATCCTCCATTCCGAAGATGCGCACCGAAAGGCGGCCAACGGCGCAGGCAACGCGATCGCAATAAAGGTCGAGAATTTCCATGTGTGGCGCCCGGATATCCTCACGCGCGTCCATCTCCATGCCATCGATCACGGCGAGAAAATCGTCACGGCGCAAGTTGTAGCGCGTGATCGCCGTGGCTAAACCTTCGAGCCCCGGCGGGGTGCGGCACTTATAAAGTGCATCGATATCCTGCCGCCAGTGAGAGAGCTGCGCCATACGCCGTTGCCGTGGCGCGTCGCCGTCGGCGATATCGTCGACCGCGCGGCAGTACGAATAGATCTCGAACATCGCTTCACGCCGCTCGCGCGGCAGAATACGCATGGCAAAATAGAATGAGCTGCCGCCAGCGCGTACCGCCGCGGTCGAAGGGGTTCCAGTAACGTTGGGAAATTGGAAGTTCACGGCGTCTCATATCGGCGCATGAGCGCGCCGACCCTGAAAAGCCGGTACAGCAATGTGTTGATGCCGCTGTGCGCCGCGATGGCCAAGGACTCGCTGCGGGTCAGATGCACGACGTCCTTGAGCGGGTCGCGGACCTTCAGCATCGCGACGAGCCGCTCCGCCAATCCCTGGATGATGGAGACTTCAAGCGCCAAACGCCGATCGCTGACGCTCTCGCTTAGTCCTCGGCTTTTTTGCAGCAAGATCGCGGTGCGTCCGGCCAACGCATGCAGGCAATCCAGCAAGGCCGCGCTGGAGTGGCTTGCGCCGAGCGCTTCCACGCCCGTGCCCCTTGCCTTGAGCATATGCAACGGGATGTAGACGCGATCGAGAGTGCAATAGTCGGTGGCGCAATCCTGCAAATGATTGATAATCTGCAGGGCCGCGCAGAGCGCATCGGAAGCCGGCCACGTCGCGCGCGTCTCGCCATGCACATCGAGAACGAAGCGGCCGACCGGCATTGCCGAACGCGAGCAATAGTCCATCAGTTCGTCCCAGGTGACATAGCGACGTTTGGTCACGTCCTGCTTGAAGGCTTTAAGCAGATCGAGTGCGTGGCGCGCCGTGAGCCCGCGGCGCTCCAGCATCGTGCGGAGCATCAGACCAATCGGCTCGTCCTCGCCGCGCCCCAGCAGGCTTTTTTCGAGACGCTCAAGCCGTGCCATCTTTTCGTGTTCGCTCAGCCCGCCATGGTCAGCAATATCGTCAGCAACGCGCACGAACTCATAGAAGGCGAGGATGACCCGCCGGTGCCGCCGCTGAATTATCCAGGAGGCAACTGGGAAATTCTCGTCCGCCGCACCCTTGCCGGAGCGGAGTTGCGCGCTGGTCGTCATTGCAAGCTGGCCGCGTTGATGTGCACGCGCCCTTTCCACTCACCACCGCGCCGCCGCATATGTGCGTAGGCTGACGCGAGCGTGTAATAGAGATAGAGGGCCGCGGTGATAGGCAGGACGATGCTCCACAGCGGCGACAGCCGGTAGAAGCGCAGCGTGGGCAGGAATGAGAGCGCCATCGCAAGCCAGGCCGCGAAACCAAGATAGCGCGGCAGGCCCTCAGCGAAGATCGCAAACACCGGCGGCGCGAGAAACGTCAGCGCGAGCCCAAGACCGGCCACCGCCAGCCACAGCGGCGAATAGTCGAGTTGTGCATAAGCGCAGCGCGCAACCATCCGTTTAACGTCACGCAGGCTATCGTAGTGGCGGATGCTGCGCGCGCGTTCAGTGAGACCGAGCCAGATCGGACCGATGCCTTTCAACCGCGCTGCCAAGGCACAATCGTCGATCAATGCACTACGAATGCTGCCGACGCCACCGATGTTCGCCAACGCGTCCGCACGCACGAGCATGCAGCCGCCGGCAGCCGCCGCGACGCCCTTGTCGTGCCGACAGACCCAGCCAAACGGAAACAGCATCTGGAAGAAATAGACGAAGGCCGGCACATGGCTGCGCTCGGCCAAGCTCTCGCAGCGCAGCTTAGCCATCAGCGAAGTCAGCACGTAGCTGCCGCTCAGCGCTTGCGCCACCAGCCAGGAGAGCGTGTCCGGCGCGTGCACGATATCGGCGTCCGTCAGCAGCAGGTATTCCGGCTGCGTTCGCTCGGCCGCGAGTATTCCCTGCTGGAGCGCCCACAACTTGCCGGTCCAGCCGCCGGGTAACCCACGGCTACGCACCACGGTTACCGCCGCTTGGTTGGCCACCGCGGCGGTCTCGTCTGCACTGTCGTCGTCGACTACGATTACCGAGAACTGCCCCGGGTAGTCCTGCCGCAGGAGCGAGCTCACGCTCTCACCAACGTATTCGGCCTCGTTGCGGGCCGGGATTACGGCCGCCACAGTCGGCCATTGAGCCGCTGGCGACGGCGCGCCGCTCTCCCGCGCAGCATCCAGCCAGAATCCACCGCGGGCGAGAACCAAATAGAGCCACACGGCCGTGTAGATGACTGCCAAAACTATCATTTGGGGGAATTCAGATCGCAATGGGGTTTCAAGTTCCAACCATCCAGAACCGGTCTGGTTCGATCAAATTTGGAACTTTATACTACGATTTAGCTCGGAAACCTTCAAACGACCTCAACCACCCCTGCGAAATTATGGGCTTGTTGTCGGCCCCCTCGAGGTTCCCCAAAATCTCGATGTAGCCGCCGCCACCAAGTGCGGGCTCGGCCGTATCGCCGCCCATACCGACCGCCAGCTGGCGGCTCGGGCCTGGGTGCCCATCTCAGGAAAACCTCTATCCCGGCAGACTCTTGGATGCGTGGTTCGTCCTGGTGGTGGAGACCCGCAACCTGTTCGAACTAGCCTGGAGGCCTGATTGTCGCCGCTGCGGTCGCATGCGTGCATTGCTATTCGCGGGTGCACGAAGACCGTATGGGCAACGACGCGTTGCGGCGCAGCCAAAGATCGAATCCGCAAGCCCCCTGAAACCCATAGGACTTTTGTTGTGGCTGCCGGGCTAATGTCTATTCTCGCCGCGCTACCGCGGCGTCGATCAGACGCCGGCATTCAACGAGCTCATGCAAGACCGCATGTAGTTTGCTCAGGTCGTCGCGCGTGAGCCTCGCCGGAGCAGACGGCGTGGCGCTCGGCGTGACAGACTCCGGCGATGGCGCCATTTCCGTTTCGGCGGCCTCGATCACGCGGTCGCTCGGTTCGACCCGCAGTACCGGTGCGCTGTGCAACGGCGGCTCTAGCCGTGCCTCGGCGTCGTTCTGCCGGTCACCGAGATCGCGGCCGATCAGCGACGACAGCCGACTGCCGAGGCCGCGCGATTCGTCGGTTGCTTCGGCCTGCGCCGACGCCGCTTCGTCTGCGAAGGCTTCATCCGCGACCGAGCCGTGCGGAGGCTGCGGTGCGCCTTCCTGCCAGACCGCTTGAACGAACCTTGCACCCTGCTCGCGCAAGATCCGCTGCACGCCGCGGATGGTATAGCCCTCGCCATACAAAAGATGACGGATGCCGCGTAACAGATTGACGTCGTCGGGGCGGTAATAGCGCCGCCCGCCGCCACGCTTCATCGGCCGGATATCATGGAAGCGACTTTCCCAGAATCGCAGTACGTGCTGCGGCAGATCTAGCTCGTCCGCCGCTTCACTGATACTGCGAAAGGCTTCCGGCGCCTTGTGATCCAAAGCGACACCTCACTTGATGCTGAGCGAAACGCAGTACTAACTAGTACTAATTATTCGACGTGGCCGTTTATGCGATGCTTGAGGATCGCCGACGGTTTGAACACCATCACGCGACGCGGCGAGATCGGCACTTCCTTGCCGGTCTTAGGGTTACGCCCAATACGCTGGCCCTTCTTGCGCACCACGAACGAACCGAACGAGGAAAGCTTCACGGTTTCGCCGCGTTCTAGGCAGTCGGTGATCTCTTTCAGTACCAACTCCACAAGCGAAGCCGATTCCGTACGTGAAAGGCCCACTTTTTGGTAGACCGCCTCACAGAGGTCCGCCCGCGTCACTGTTTTACCAGTCATCGCCTGCCCTGCCCCGACGTGCATATCCCGCTGAATTATCAAGAATATTAGCATCAAAAATTGGGGTCAACGGGGGGATGCACAATGTGAAGGGTTGTCCCGAGCGGAATCTTCGGGGCCGCCCGCCGCCGGAACAGCGGGCAGACTTGGGGTCGCTATCGTCTGGTTGCAAATTCCCGACGCAAAATCTGCCCGAGAAGGCTCACCAGCGCAACAACGCCGAGCCCCAAGTGAAGCCACCCCCCATTGCCTCGAGCAGAATGAGGTTGCCGCGCTTTATGCGCCGGTCGGCGACCGCATCCGCCAGCGCCAGCGGGATTGAGGCGGCCGACGTATTTCCGTGACGATCGACGGTGACCACCACCTTTTCCGGCGCGATGCCGAGCTTATGCGCCGAGCCGTCGATGATCCGCTTGTTGGCCTGGTGCGGAACGAACCAGTCGATATCAGCGGCGCTAGTGCCGGTGGCCTTGAAGGCATCGTGGATGACATCCGTAATCATTGCTACCGCGTGTTTGAATACTTCGCGCCCTTCCATGCGCAGGTGCCCGACCGTTTGCGTCGAGGACGGTCCGCCGTCGACATAGAGTTTGCTCTTATGGCGGCCGTCCGACCGCAAATGCGTGGTCAGAATCCCGCGGTCGGCCGAGGTCCCCGGCTGCGGCTGCGCTTCCACCACCCAGGCACCAGCGCCGTCGCCAAACAGTACGCAAGTGGTGCGGTCGTTCCAATCAAGGATGCGCGAGAAAGTCTCCGCCCCGATCACCAGCGCGCGCTTGTAGGCGCCGCTCTTGAGCATCGCGTCGACGACCGACAGTGCAAATATGAAACCCGAGCAGACCGCTTGCAGATCGAAGGCGGTTCCCCGGGTGATGCCGAGCCCGGCCTGGACCGTAACGGCGGTGGCCGGAAACGTTTGGTCGGGTGTCGACGTCGCGAGCACGATCAGGTCGATCGAATTAGTCTCGACACGTGCATTGGCGATCGCCGCGCGCGCCGCATGCAGCGCGAGACCCGAGGTCAATTCGCCAGCCGCCGCGATATGCCGCTCGCGGATGCCGGTGCGCTGCACGATCCATTCGTCCGTGGTTTGTACTGACTTGACCAATTCATCATTGCTGAGAATACGCGCCGGCAAATAGCTGCCGTAGCCGAGAACTACTGAACGCAATACAGTCACGGGGCCGCTCCGCTCGCCACTCGCGCCGTCGGGCTTGCCTGCATGTCACGCGCCATCGACTCGCCGATCTTGCCGAGCAGCCCGTAACGGAACATGTCATAGCCCATGTCGACGGCCGCGGCGAAGCCTTCAGCATCGGTACCGCCGTGGCTCTTGATGACGATGCCGTTGAGGCCGAGGAACACGCCGCCATTGGCTTTGCGCGGGTCCATCTTTTCGCGCAGCGTGCGGAATGCGTGGCGCGCCAGCAAGTAGCCGAGCCGCGCGGCCAGCGTGCGAGCCATAGCGTCTTTCAGATATTGCGCGAATTGTCGGGCAGTGCCTTCTGCGGTCTTCAGCGCAATATTTCCAGCGAAGCCTTCGGTCACCACTACGTCGGCCGCGCCTTTGCCGATGTCATCGCCTTCCACGAATCCGATGTAATCGAAATAAGGAAAGTTACCTTCGCGCAGCCGCTGACCGGCTTCGCGCACCGCCTCCAGACCCTTGATCTCTTCCACTCCGACATTGAGCAGGCCGACGGTCGGTCGCTCGATATCGAACAGCACGCGCGCCATGGCACTACCCATGGCGGCTAGGTTAATCAGATGCTCCTCGTCAGCGCCGATCGAGGCGCCGACATCGAGCACGACCGATTCACCTTTTAGCGTCGGCCATAAGGCGGCGATCGCCGGACGCTCGATGCCCTTGATCGTTTTCAGATTGAAACGCGCCATCGCCATCAGCGCGCCGGTATTACCTGCCGAGATCGAGACATCGGCCTCGCCCTTCTTGACCGCATCTATGGCCAGCCACATCGACGATTTCCAGCGACCATGCCGCAATGCCTGGCTCGGTTTGTCGTCCATGCGGATCGACACGTCGGTATGCACCAGTTTGGCGTTGGTCTTCAGGCGCGGCAGACCCTCGACAATCGGCTCCATCACGGCGCGGTCGCCATAGAGCCGAAATTCGATGTCGGGGTGACGGGTGAGCGAAATATCGGCACCCGGCAGGACGACCGAGGGCCCATGGTCGCCGCCCATGGCATCAAGCGCGATGCGTGCCTTGTCAGGCATAGATCGACTTATCCGGCGTCGGCGTGAACGCCGGCAACTTACATCCAGCGCTTCGCATGGGGGCGAACTTACCCGCTGGGTCGTGGCGCACAAGCCGGTTCAGGCACCGATGCATGACTTGCCTTGGTTTCAGGATTTCCCGCCGCCAAGACGGTTCTTCAGCGCTTCCAGCGCGGCAAATGGCCGCTCGCCGCGCTCCTCGGCCTTCGACGATGCGAACTCGGCGCCGGCCTTGCGCGGATAGGGATCGATCCCAAGGATTAAAAATTCGGTCGCCACGGCGCCGAGATCCAGGCTGCCACCAACCAGCGGTTCGGGCGGTTCATCGTTGCCTCGCCGGCGTTTGCGGGGAGATGCCACCGTGGCCTGACACGGCGCAAATTTGAGGTCGATGGTTTCGGCCAGCGTGCTTTCGAGCGGCTCGAGGGTGACCACGCAATTCTGCCCGACCCGTGCGTTCACTTGGCCGCTAACATGCACTTCGCCGCCTTGGCGGGTGAGGTCGAACACGGCCGATAGTTCCGGCAGATTGCGCAATCCCGCGAGCTCCGCCAGTGCCGCGCGGGTCGCAAGTGGAGCCTCGATTTCCATATGCAGGCCGGTGTCGGGGATGTCCTCAACAGCCACCGGCACACTCCATAGATGGCTGGTTTTATTCATCAAATAAGTTTCCTGGCTCGGATTGGGGAACCGAAGCTCGCGCGCCGCCATACTGGCATCAGGCCGGGTGGTCAGCTCACGTACCGTTTT
>Ga0207744_1000058_pt1 | contig 18953 bp, 16 predicted proteins | sample LuqExpMetageno56_FD_187814 | JGI IMG/M metagenome (GOLD analysis project Ga0207744, IMG submission 187814) | Tropical forest soil microbial communities from Luquillo Experimental Forest, Puerto Rico - Sample 56 (SPAdes) | ecosystem: Environmental > Terrestrial > Soil > Tropical forest ... | reverse complement strand
CCTGGCCAGTTCGTCTCCTTCAGCGAAGGAGGTCACCGGTATAATCCGGTTACAACGTTCTTATTTTCCGGCGACGACCAGCGGCCCGGCCTTCGCGAGTGACCGGCAGCGAGCAAGCGCTCGACGATCGGCATCCCCACACGGCCGATCCCGATCCAGCCGATCTGCCTTGCAGCAGTCATCGTGGATACCAAACGACCAAAGCGCTATAGGCGTATCTCGCCTAAATTTACGCTGGCGCCGAGCACGGCCTGGATGGCCTTTTTCATCCGGTCTTTCGAAATCTCCACCGAATACGACCCGGAGCCTTCATCCAGCCGGTCAAATTTGAAGTCGCCGAAATTGTCGGTTGTTGTTTCGGAGACGATCCGGTCGCCTTTCTTCAGGTGAACCGTTGCACCTTCGACACAATCCACGGCATCGCCCTTCTTTATCGAGACGGTGCCGCCGATGAAGCATTTGGAATAACGCCAAAGATTCTTGTAATACACACGCGGCTTTGTGCCCAACTCGGGCTTCAATACCTCCATCTTTTCTTCGCGTGCCAGACGCTCCATCTCGGCGTCCTCGACCTGAATGGTACGCATGGCGTCCGTCGGACACACTTGATGTCCGCGCGTATGCTTCCAGCCTTGGTCGATCAGATGCGCATCGAAAGTCCACGTCTGGGGCACGTTCAGCTCCTCGTTCCACCAGATGTGACCGTAAGGGCACGCATCGACCAGCTGCTTTTGCCCTTTCGCCTTTTTCGGATCGATCAGGACGATCCCGTCTTCTCGCTTGCGAATCGCTCCCGTCTTATCGGCCTTCATACACGGCGCGTCGTCACAGTGATTACACATCGTCGGGACGTAGGCGACGTCGATCATCGGCACCTGCCCACGTTCCTTCTGCAGGATGTTGATCCAGCTGTGACCATGCTTCGGCATTGGCGCCGAATAGCCGGGAAAATCGTTGCCGACGTACTCATCCATCGCGGCAAGGGAGCAGAGATTGCAGTTGGTGCACTCTGCAACATCGATGATCACGTTCCATTTTTTCATCGTCGGATTCACAACGTTCAGGAGTGCATTTGCCTGTGATCTATTCGCCTCAAGCCGCGCTCACGCTCACTTCGGTATCTGCGGGACCACCAGATGAAACAGCTTCAGCGTGCCGCCGTTCGCCGGCTCGAAAGTCGCAGTTTCCGAGGGGCCCAGATAAATGCCGCCGCCTTTTTCGACGTCGTAGTCGGCGCCATTGAGCTTGATGCGCCCCTTCCCTTCCATGACGTAAACGAGTTGGTGCTTGTCCGGCGCATCGGCCTTGAACGTGTCGGCCTGCTTCAGCCAACGCAACGTAGCCAACACGTTCTTTGCACCACAAAGCGCCTGATTGAGCACTTCGGTGAACTCGCCTTTACCCGCCGACGTCTGCTTCGGCAGCTTGTTCGTATCGATGAATGTGAGAGACATTGTTTGTTCCTCGCTCGCTCAATGGGTATCAGCTCTGCATCCAGACCTTGCCGTCCTTGTGTTCCCAACGCAGATCGTCGTCGGTGCCCTCAAGGATCGTGGTCTTGAAACGATTGGGAGCTTGGAATTCAAAATAAAAGAGCGGCTCGGTGGCGCGCAGCCGATGCTTCTTTTCGGCCGGAATGAAGATCATGTCGCCCGGCCCGACCGGCCGAATCCCTTCATCCGATTCCACCGTCGCATTACCGGTGATGATGAAATAGAAATGCTCGCAGTTCTTATGCAGATGCAGCGGCGACGCGGCATCCTTCTTGTAGTGCATCACGCCGGCGAGCATATCGTCGATTTTGGCCAAATCCTTGTTGACGAAGAAGATACGCTCGCGAGCCTGTTTCGCGTCGATCAGCGACGGCAGCTCGTTTTCTCGGAAAATATAAGCCATCGGTTTTGCTCCTTCTGCACCTGCCGCGACCAGGTCGCGACCGATGAGTTCCTCTCGTTTATTTTGCCGGCTCCAGAACCGGCGTCTCAGTCTGTGTGATGTAAACCTGCTTTTCAGGCTCGGCGAACGCCTCGGAGACATACTCCGTCTTGCCGTCCCACTGCACGATTTCGACCAGGCCCTGTGCGCCGGCGAGCGCATGCGTGGACTTGGTTTGCGAGCGGTGCGGCATCAACAGATTGACGACGCCGCCGCGGTCGACCGACCGGCCCGGCTCGCCCATTGGCTCGTACAGCGCCGAGGCCTCGTAACTGCTGGCGACGCCCCGCGGAAGCCTTTGCGTCGGCACCGCTGCGCAGATCACCGCCCCGCGGTCGTTGTAGACCTTGACGAGGTCGTGCAGCTTGATCCCGCGTTCCGCCGCATCCTCCGCGTTCATGCGCACGATCCAATAATACCAGTCTTTGATCTTTACCCGATGCTCAGGGATATTGAGCAGGAAACTGTCCTTGCCGTCGCCTTGGGTGTGGAAGCTGTATTTGCTGTGCGGCGTCAGCAGTTGCAGCGGATATTTCCCGAACAATGCCCGAGAGTGCGGGCCCTCCCACGAGGGAACGTACTCGACAACTGGTGGCCGCTCCGGATCCTTCGCGCGTTTGAGGCTGTTGCACTCGAACTCGAGCTTGCCGGACTGCGTCTGCAGACCTTTGAGGAACTCCGTCGAATAGTCGGACGGCAATGGGTGCGGTTCAGGCACGTCCTTCTTGCGGCCCTCCCAGAACCAGCGGAAGGATACGGGCGCGCGCAGGTTCTCCTTTTCGGTGGGAACGACATAATAGCCGCGCTTGATGAACTTCTTCCATGAGATCTGTTTCGGCAGGTCCGAAGCGTCGAACAGACGCTTCACCCAGTCGATCTCGTTGACGCCTTCGGAGAAGTAGTTGGCGAGCCCAAGCCGCTTGCAGATCTCGTTAAAAATCCAGTAGTCGGGCTTCGACTCTCCGAGAGGCTCGATCGCCGGCGCCTGGAATATAATGACGCGGTGGTTGAGTTGCTGCTGGCCATGATGACCATAGCCGCCGAGACCGGCCCACTCGCTGATGTCCACCCGCTCAAAATTGGTGCAGGCAGGCAGGATGACGTCCGCGAACTTGGTGTCGCCCTCGAACCAGATCCCCTGGCTGACGATGAATTCCAGATTTGGCGACTGGAACATCTTCACGTGGCGGTTCGTGTTGTTCATCGTCGCGATCAACGATCCGCCGTACTTGAACAGCATCCGCACGGGCGCATGCCCGGCAGCGGGATAGCTGAACTTGCTGAACTGCACCTCGATCGATTTGCCGTTCCAGGCATAACCGCCGTCGGCTTTGCCTTCGAGAATGGCTTCGGGCAGATAAATGCGAGGGATCTTCTGCTGCGGCGTGTTCATGGTCGGCAACTGCGGCATGCGCTGGAAAAGCTCGACAGCCATCGCGGTCTTTTCGATGTCGCCGGACATTCCGCCGTCAGCATAGCCAGGGAAGAAGAAGTTGAGATCGACGGGGGCGCCCCATTGGAGATTGCCCATATTGACGCCGGGCTTTCCCAGCCCTTGCATGGCTATCAGGCACACCATCGTGCGCGCCCATTGAATGCCGGTTTGATTGCGGCACGCACCGCCATGGCCGTTGCCCCAGCCGCCGCAGCCGAGATAGGTGCGCTTGGTGCCCCACTCGCGCGCGAGCGCGCGCACGTCCTTGGCGGGAACGCCCGTTTCGCTTTCCTGCCATTCCGGCGACTTCGGGATGCCGTCCGTCTCGCCCATGACGTAGGCTTTCCAGGCATCAAATCCGACGGTGCGCTTAGCTACGTAGTTTTTGTCGTAGAGGCCCTCCTTGATCCAGACATATGCGATTGCGAGAGCAAGAGCTGGCGAGGTGGTCGGTCTCGGACAAATCCATTTGCCCGGCAGGAATTGAGCGGATGAATTGTAGGCGGGATCAATGTGGACAATCTTGATGCCAAGCTTCTTCAGCCATTGCCGGCGAACAGTGCCTTCCTGTGCGCCATAGGATCCGCTGTTGGTTTCCGGATCGGCCGACCAGAACACAACCATTTCGCAGTTTTGCAAAAGATCCTCGACCGTGCCGTAGGTCTCGGACTGCCCAACGCGCAGCGTATAACCCCAGTGATGTGAGGCGCCCCAATACCAGCCTTCCCAGCTGTCCGGATTGTGGTGCACTGGCGTATGCCCCACGGCATTGGAAAACCGGTAAAGCGCGCTGAGATAATAGCCGATGTGACCCCAAGTGTGATGGGAACCGTGTGACACGGACATCGCACCGGGCCCATGGTCGTGCTTCACGCGCTTGATCTCGTTGGCGACGATATCGAGCGCCTCGTCCCAACTGATTCGGACATAGCCGGATTTGCCGCGATTTTGCGGATTGCGTTCCCCCTTCGGATCGAAATCGACCCGCTTCATCGGGTGGAGCAATCGATCGGGCGAATAGATCATCGACTTGCTGTTCTGCCCATGCGGCGCCAGCGTCGTCTTGCGCGGTGGCGTGAACTCCATCCCGCGCGCCTTGATCGTCCACGGTTGGGTGTCTTCCTCGTCGAATTCGATCGGCGTGGTGCGAACGATTTTTCCGTCCTTGACATAAACAAACAGCGGGCCGCCATTTGCCATATTGCAATAGCGGATGGTGCCGTCGGGCAGCCGCGTGCCGAACTTCCAGCTCGCGGTCTGCATCGCCATCAAGGTTTGAGCAAACCAGTTCGTGAGGTCCTCCGGACCATCGACCGAGAGGGTAAAGTCCTTCTGCGCGTTGATCTGATCGAGCCAATTGATCGGCGGCGTCAGCAGGGAGGCCCCGATTGCAGCGGTCTTGAACGACAGCGTGATGTCGGGCTTGGGGTGAATCCCGCGTCCCGAGCTTACAACGCCGTTGCGGATGGCGAACCAGCGGCCGATGCCCTCGCCCCGCGCCACGAGTTGTGCGACCAGATTGCGCTCCTTCACCCGTGCGGCGAACGCCGGGTACCTCCACGCGGTGAACTTGAGCATCACCGACATGCCGAGCAGAACGATCGAGAATCTCAGTTCCGAAAACATTAGTCTGACCTTCTTGGGGCCCGGTGGATCGCGCGAGGGCGGCCGTCACGCGACGTAGCGCCTGACGGAGTATACAGAGCGCCCGATCCGGGATTGATGCAGATTGTCGGAATGCTGATCGATTTTGGCGATCAGTCGCTCAGCCTTTCCGCCGCTTCCGCGGCGAACGCACTCCGTTTTTGGGGACTGTGATGCCGGCCGCTATGCGCTCGACCTCTTCGAGAAATGCGAGGCAGACGGCCGATAATTCGTGCTTGGCGCGCGTTATCACCGCCACCTGCCATGTCGGCATAGGAGAATCGAGCGCCAGTAGGGCAACCGACGAGGGCTTCCGATTGTCGAAGAAAATCTGAGACGGCATCAAGGTGACGTAGTCGCCATTCTCGACGAGGGAACGCGCGCAGGCGAATGACGTGCACTCGATGGTGCTCTTGGGCAGCGGAAGACGATTGGACGTGAAGGTCTGTTCGAAAACATCGAGCCCGGTGTGGCTCCGCCGATAAATAACCCAATCGAGGTCGAGCAAATCTTCGAGTGCGACCCTGCGCACGCTGACGATAGGATGATTGGCGCGAACCACGGGCACCAAACGATCCTTGACCAATTTGACGAAGTTCAAAGTGTCATCTCGAGGCAGCGCCGGCACCAGACAGAGCGCTATATCGATCTGGCCGGTCCGGATGTCCGGCAACATGTCCGGGTAAACAGCCTCGGAGACCACGAAGTTTACCCGCGGGCGCGTCTTCTGGAACTCTATGATCGCTCGCGGGAGCAGGCCGAAGGCGACCGTGGGCGAGACGCTGACATGGATTTCGCCGACCTGAGCCCCCTGGATCATTTGCACGTCGTTACGCGCGTGGCGCAGCTCCGCTTCGATGATCTTGGCTCGCGCCAGCAGCGCCTCACCGGCTGCCGTCGGAGCAACCCCGCGCGCGCCGCGATGCAGTATCTCGGCCCCGATCTCATTCTCCAATTGCTGGAGACTCTTGCTGATCGAAGATTGGGACAGATGCAGGTTCTTCGCAGCTTGTCGGAATGTACCGGCCTCGATGACCGCAACGAAATTTCGCAGTTGAATGAACTTCATACTGCCGCCCTCGAGCAGATAGACAGACCAGCGTTCGCATCTATCAATTGAAAACTCCGAACATCATGCGCCGCACTGAAGGGATGTTTCCATGCCTGCGGCCTCTTGGCCAGATGCGCCAAAACACAACGCCATTCTATCGGGATCACCGGCAAGCTCGGTAGAGCTTCCATCGTAGACGGTTCGGCCGCGATCGAGCACGATTGTCCGAGGCGCGAAGTCGAGAGCCAGATTGACGTATTGCTCGACCAATATGATCCCGAACTCTCCTGTATTCCTCAGCAGTGTGAAAACCTCGAAGAGCCGCTCTACGATGACAGGGGCCAGCCCTTCCATCGGCTCGTCCAGGAGCAAGAGGCGGGGATTCCCCATGAGTGCGCGCCCGATGCTCAGCATCTGCTGCTCGCCACCGGAGATCTCAACACCGCCGTTACGACGGCGCGACTTCAGATTCGGGAACAATTCATAGACGCGTTCAATATTCCATGATCCCGGTTGCGCCGCCACGAGAAGATTCTCCTCGACCGTGAGCGACCGAAAAATGTCTCGCGTCTGCGGCACGTAGCCGATGCCCCCGCGCGCGCGATTGTAGCTCGCGAGTGGCCCGATCTGCCGTTCGCGAAATTCGATGCTGCCGGCATGCAATCGCGTTTGGCCAGCGATCGTCTTCATCAAAGTCGACTTGCCGACGCCATTGCGCCCCAGGACCGCCAGCACCTCGCCTTGCGCTAGCGCGAACGAAATGTTTTCAACGATAACGGTTTGGCCAAACCCGGCAGTCACCCGGTCAAGCCGCAGCAGAGCGGCCATGTTTGCTGTCTCCGAGATAAACCTCGCGCACTCGTGGGTCGGCCGCGATTTCGTTTGGCGTCCCTTCAACCAAGATGGAGCCTTGCACCAGCACCGAAATCTGCTGCGCGAATCGAAATACCAAATCCATGTCGTGGTCGATCAACAATATCGCGATCTCACTCGGCAAGATCGACAAGATATCGAGAATGACGTGACTCTCCGCGGTCGGAATACCCGCGGCCGGCTCGTCGAGCAGCAAGATTTTAGGGCGCAGCGCCAGCGCAATTGCGATTTCGACCAGGCGCTGACGCCCATAGGGCAAGAGCTGCACCGGCAACTGCGCAACATCGCTGAGGCCGACGCGGTGGAGCAGTTCGTCAACGCGGGCAAGCTGTTTGCGATATTGTAAAACCGAGCGCACCAGGTTTCTGGCGATGCCCTCGCATTCTGCCACCGCAAGAAACACGTTTTCCCGAATCGTCATTTTTGGAAAGAGTGACGTAATTTGAAACGTGCGACCGATTCCGAGCCGAATGCGGCTCGCCTCGTCCAGATCGGTAATGTCCCGCCCGTTGAGCAGCACGTTACCTGACGACGGCCGCAGAACTCCGGCGAGAAGATTGATGAACGTTGTCTTGCCCGCGCCGTTGGGGCCGATCAGCGCGCGACGCTCGCCGGGCCGTAGCGTGAAGTTCACATCCGAGGTCACCGCGTGTGATCCGAACGAGCGGTTAAGACGTCTGGTTTCAAGCGTGGCTGTCTCCATCACGCGCTCCTGCGGCGCTTGACGGCGTTGGCCGCACGTTCGGCGAGGCCGAGAATGCCACCCGGCGCCAGCGTCACCAACGCAATGAGAACAATGCCAAGTCCTAGGAACCAGTTAGCCGGATCTTGCTTCGCGAGTTGATCCTGGGCAATCATGAAGACGGGGACGCCGACGAAAGCTCCATAGAGACGGCCCGAGCCGCCCAGGATCAACATGATCAGAATATTGCCTGACAGCTCGAAATTGAGCGAGTACAGCGCAACGAATTGCGTACTCTGTGCCTGCAAGGCGCCGGCCAGTCCCGCCAATGCGGCGGAGATCACGTAGATGATGAGGCGCCGACGCATGATCGGACATCCGATCGCCGCCATGCGCGCATCGTTTTCGCGAATCCCGCGCAACGACCAGCCGAACGGAGAATTGATCAACGCGCGCACAAAAAGGAACGTAAAGAATAGTGCGGCCAGACTGTAGAAAAATGCCGTGCGGCCCTGAAAATCGAACTCGAATAGTCCAAGCACCGGCGCAAAGTTGACGCCCTGCAATCCATCCTCGCCGCCGGTCAGGCCGGTCGCCTTATTGGCGATCTCGTACAGCAGAAATGCCGATGCCATCGTTAGCATCAGGAGCGTCAGCCCTTTGGTGCGAAGAATAGCCCCGCCGAACACCAAGCCGGTCAAGGCAGCCAGAGCCATCGCACAGAGCGCAGTGAAGATCGGATCCCCGATGCCGTGCACGGAGAGAATGCCGGCCGTGTAGCCGCCCACCCCGAAAAATGCGGCATGACCGAGGGTAACGATGCCCGCGTAGCCGACGAGCAGATCCAGCGACAATCCAAACAGGATCATCACGAACACTTGGGTCACGAGCGGCTCGTAACCCGGCAGCGCGAGCGGCAAGGCCGCCAGCGCCAGCCACGGAAGCTGCTTCAGCAAATGGCCAAATGCTTTCGGCATTACCAGGTTGGGGCGCCCCGGCGTGGATATCATTGTCACGGCGCAACCCTACGCCGGTCCATAATGCCGTTAGGACGCCAAATGAGAACAACGAACACAAAGACGAAAATAAAAATAGATCCGGCTTCCGGCACAAAGTAGCGGCAAGCGGTATCCGATATGCCGATTGCCAATGCCGCGACAAAAGGCCCCTTGATATTACCGAGCCCGCCCACCGCAACGACGATCAGAAAATACACGATATACTGAAGCGGATAGGCCGGAGCGATGGCAAGCACATCCGCACCGAGACCGCCCCCTAACGCAGCCAAGCCGGTGCCCAAACCAAAGGCGGCGGCAAACAGCCGGCTGGTATTGATGCCGATCGATTGCGCCATTGCGCGATTGTCCACGGCGGCTCGGATACGCGCCCCAAAAAGCGTGCGGTCGAAAACAAACCACAGCCCGGCGATGATCGCCGCCCCGAAGCCGACCAAGGCCAGCCGATAGGCCGGCAACGCCAGCCCGAAGATTGCTACTTGGCCTTTCAAATAGTTGGGCAATTGGATCGGCTGAGCGAGCGGCCCCCACGCGATGCGCACGAGCGCAACCGCGACGAGAATCAATCCGAACGAAAATAGCACCTGATCGAGTTCCGATCGGCCATAGAAACGGCGATAGAACACCCGTTCGAGCACGAAGCCGATCGCCGAAACAACAATACAACCGATCGCAAGAGAAGCCAGGAACGGAACCGCAAACCGGTTCATTAGAGTGACGGTGGCGTATCCGCCCAGCATCGCGAATACGCCATGCGCGAGATTGACAAAGCCCATCAGCCCCATCGTCACCGAGAGGCCGACGGAGATCAGATACAGGATCATGCCGTAGGCGATCCCGAAGAAGAGGATCGTGATGAGCGTTGTCACGGATTCGCGCCGTTCAGGTTTCCTGGCTACTGCCCCGTCTTATTGAAGGTCTTCCACGGATCACCGAACTGCCCGACCGTTTCCAATTCGATATTGGCGAGGTGCCCGTCCTTTTCCTCGACGCGGCGCAGATAGAGGTTCTGAACGATGTCGCCGGCTTCATCGATCCGGACCGGGCCGCGCGGGCTGTTCGGATCGGACCAGCTGCGCAGGAACTTCATCGTCGCGTCCGGATCGATCTTGCCGTTTTGCGCCTTGATCGCGTCGAAGATCGCATGCATGCCGTCCCATCCTGCCATGGCGAAGAAGGTGGGCACGGAATCCGCGCCGTACTCCTTCTTCCAGGCCGCGATGAATTCGAGATTGCTCTTGCGTGTCGCTGCCGGAGAATACTGACCCAACGTCACAACGCCCAAGGCGCTGCGGCCCATGTTCGGCAATTCTTCGTCGGACGTGATGTCGGTCGGGCCAATCACCTTGATTTTCGATTTGATGATGCCAACGTCGTCGAGCGCCTTCATGAACGCGGTCGCCTGCGGACCGCCGGGATTGAACACATAGACGACGTCCGGTTCGGCATCCTTCACCTTCTGGAAGTACGGGAGATAGTCGGTCGTCTTCAGAGCGATACGCACCGACCCCAGAATCTTGCCGCCGCCTTCCGTAAAGCCCTTGATGAACGCGGCCTCGCCGTCATGCCCGGGGGCGAAGTCGCTCACGACCGTGTACGCGTTCTTCCAGCCCTGCTTTGCTGCCCAGACGCCCAGTGGATAGCTGGTCTGCCAGAGCGTCCAGCCGGTCCGGACAACGTAAGGCGATTGCGTCGTCACGGCGCTGCCGCCCGCGGTCATCGTGACGAACGGCACCTTCGCTTGCTTGGTCAGCGTCGCGACGGCCATCGCGTTCGGGGTCCATTGCCCGCCGGTCAGAATCTGCACCTTGTCGCGAAGCACAAGTTCCTGCGCGAGCCGCTTGGCGAGATCGGGATTCACGCCAGTATCGTCGCGCTTGATCAATTCGACCTTGGTGCCGGCCGGCAGGTCTTTCTCATGCAGCTTGACGAACAAGTTGACGGCGCGGTCGATCTGCTCGCCAAGCGCGGCATCGCGCCCCGAGTACGTGAGGATCATGCCGATTTTGACCGTCTCGGCCGCCGCGGAATTGTGCGCAGCAAGCGCAATGGTCATTGCCGCGCCGATGACGGCGCCGCAGCGAAGAAATTTCGCGCCGATCCCTCGTGTGCACATCATGATGATCGCCTCCTCTTTGGTCCGCTTCATCCCTTTAATCCGGCTCGCGATTTCGCCGCCGGATCTGTCGTTTCGTGCCGCACGATGCGAACCAGGCGGGTGCCTGATTTTTGCATTCGGCGCATAGTTGTCCTGCATCAGCGTACAGGAGGCAGCGATAGGAAACTGATGCAGATTGAGCAAATAATGATCGATTTTGGAGATCGATCGCCGCTGGCGATTGCCGCAGAGGTTCCGTTGACTGCGACGCCCCCGGCGAAAGCGGTCTTGGCCACCAGACCAGCGTCTCGAAGGAGTTTTCGTGGCAACAGTGCGGTCCGCTGCCATGCCACCCCAGTTCGGCCCAAGCGATCGGCGCCCTCAATTGCTGACCGGCAGCACAATGCGCGCACGCCTCAGCCGACGAGAGTGATCGCCCAAATCTATCACCCGTTTCCATTTCTGCATTATTGTACGATCGCTGTTTTAGCTAAACTGATGCGGCGCAGCCCGTCGTGGCCCTTCGGATAGCATCTCGATGGCGACCATTCCATCGAAGCTCAGCGGACAGGCGATCAAATTGCGAGGATGACACATGAAATACAATCGACCTCAAGCGACCGCTTCCTGGGGAATGATGGCGAAGGATTGGGAGCGAGGAATCGATTACGATCGTCTCTACAAGGAGCGGCTCGGCCGTGCGCAGTCGGCGATTCGACACGCAGGCCTCGGCGGTGTGATCGCGTTCAATTTCGACAACATCCGTTATCTTACCGGCACACACATCGGCGAATGGGCGCGCGACAAATTCATGCGTTATGCGTTGTGCCCGGTTGAGGGCCCGCCCTTTCTGTGGGACCCGGCTCCTCCCGCCAAGCGGCTGTCCTCACCGTGGATTGCTGACAATGTTGCTGCGCCAATTTCGACGATGCAGGGCGGGCTGCCGCCACAGATGAACGTGCAAGGCGACTTCGCAAAGCAGATCAAGAAAGCTCTGGTGCATTTCGGCATCGAAAAGGAACCGATCGGCATCGATCTGATGGAATTGCCGATGCTGCGCGCTCTAGAGAAAGAGGGCATCGAAGTCGTCGACGGTCAGCAGGCCTTGCTCGATGCGCGAGAGGTCAAAACGGCCGACGAGATCGAGCTCCTCAAAATGGCTTGCGCCATGGTCGACGCGACTTATGTCGATATCGCCAGGGCGATCAGGCCGGGCACGCGTGAAAATGAATTAGTGGCTATCGCCCACGACCGGTTGTTTCGGTTGGGCTCAGAGCGTGTCGAGTGCGTCAATTCCGTCTCCGGTCCGCGCGGGAGGCCGCACTCGCATACGTTTTCGGATCGCATCATTCAGCCGGGCGACATGATATTCCTCGACATCATGCACTCGTTCAACGGCTACCGCACTTGCTACTATCGCACGTTCATCTGCGGCGAACCGAACAAATACCAGATCGACGCTTACGAAACCGCGTCGAAATGGATCAGCGCCTCTATCGACATGATCCGCCCTGGCATCACACCCGATCAGGTGGCGGCGGTGTGGCCCGACGCACAGGAATTCGGCTATCGCGACGAGGCCGAGGCGTTCCTGCTGCAATATGGACACGGCGTCGGTCTGTCGCTGTGGGAGCGCCCCATCATTTCGAAGCGTTACAGCGGTCAGAACACGCCGCTAAAGGAAGGCATGGTGTTCGCGCTTGAGACCTGGAAAGGCGCCGAGGATGGCTCCGGAGCGGCGCGCATCGAGGAAGAAGTCGTGGTAACAAAGGACGGTTGCCAGATCATCACCAACTTCCCCTCGGACCGCCTGATCTCGTGCGGCCTGCCGGGTTGCGAGGTGTTTTGAGGAAACCGCCTGATCGCCGTGGGCTGTCTCTCCACGGCGAGTGAAGCTCTCAATTACGGGACACGCTTTGGCTCGCATACCCGTCACCATCCTGACCGGCTTTTTGGGCAGCGGCAAAACCACGCTGCTCAATCGCGCTCTGCGCGACCCGGCGATGGCGAACACAGCGGTGATCATCAACGAGTTTGGCGAGATCAGCCTTGACCACGTGCTCGCAGCGCGCAGCGACGACACCATCATGGTGCTGGAAAACGGCTGCCTATGCTGCACCGTGTTCGGCGATCTCGTCACCACACTGAACAATCTCTATCATTCCCGTGAGGACGGCGCGATTCCGCGCTTCGATCACGTCGTGATCGAAACCTCGGGCCTCGCTGACCCATCGCCGCTGTACCAGGCTTTCCTGTCCGACCCAGTTCTGGCTGGTCTCTATCTCCTGGCTATGGTCGTTGCGACCGTCGATGCCGTGAATGGTCCCGACACGCTCGACAAGCACATCGAATCGGTGCGCCAAGTTGCGCTCGCCGATCGCATTCTTATTACCAAGCTCGATCTCGTGGATCCGGCAAAAGCGAATGGGACAGAACAGGTTTTGACGGCACGCCTGCGCGATATCAACCCCGCGGCTCAGATTTCGCGTATCGACGATCCGGCCTTCGATCTGGGTGCTGTGTTACGCAGTCCCGGTTTTGATCCGGCCACGCCCCAAAACAATGTTCGCGCATGGCTCAATGCCGATGCCTATGGACATGACGACGCCCACGATCACGGGGGCTCTCAGGACGAGCACGAGCACGAGCACGACCACCACCATCATCACGGGCTGCACGATCGTGACATCGTCTCGTTCTGTTTCGTTCGTGAAGCACCAATCCCGCGCGAGGCACTGCGGCTGCTGCTCGATGCCTTGCAGCAGAATCTCGGCCCCAATCTTCTGCGCGTGAAGGGCATCGTCCATGTTGCCGAGGAGCCGGAGCGCCCGGCGGTGATCCAGGGCGCTCAGCATCTGCTGCACAATCTGTCTTGGCTGGACCGCTGGCCCGACGCCGACCGTCGCAGCAAGATCGTGTTCATCACGCAGGGGTTCGAACGGGCAGAAATCGAGGACATGATCGCAGTGCTCGATCGTGTCGCAGCCCGCACCGCGGCGGCGCGCGCTCGCGCGCACGGCTCGGACTGATCGAAAAATACTATCGACCCTTTCAAGCTCTGCATAACTTCGCGATCACTCCGCTGGTACAGTCCGCCTCAATTGGCGCCGAGCAACGGCGCCGGCAGAGGACGCCATGATCATCCAGCGAGGGCAAATCACCAGCACCAATCCTCCCACGGTCGTGCTGAAGAGCGTCTGCCGTTCCTGTCACGGCGGCTGCGGCGTGCTCATGCACGTGCAGGACGGCGTGCTCGTGAAGGTCGAGGGCGATCCCGATTCGCCGCTCAATCACGGCCGCCTTTGTCCGATCGGCACGGTGACGACCGATCTGGTCTATCACCCCGATCGCCTGAAATATCCGATGCGACGGCTCGGTGAACGGGGCTCCGGCCGATGGCAGCGCATCTCCTGGGATGAGGCGCTCGACGAGATCAGCGAGAAACTGCTCGCGATCCGCGACACGTACGGCCCTGAGGCCATTGCGCTCGGCACGGGCACAGGACGTCATCACATCCGCTGGGTCTCCCGTTTCGGTCACGCGCTCGGCACACCGAACTGGTGCGAACCGGGATTCGCTCAATGCTTTCACCCTCGCGTCAACACGACCATCCTCACGTTCGGCGACCTGCCCGTATGTGACTACACCGGTAATGTCCCGCCCAAGTGCGTCATGTTCTGGGGTCACAATCCGCTCAATTCGGGTCCCGATGGAGAAACACGGTTCAGCGTTCGCGAAGCGCTCGACAATAATCCGGATATCATCGTTATTGATCCGCGCGAGACTGAGCTCGCGAAACGCGCCAAGGTGTGGTTGCGCGTCCGTCCTGGCGCCGACGATGCGCTCGCGCTCGCCATGCTCAACGTCATCATCGGCGAACGGCTTTACGATGAGCCGTTTGTGCGCGAGTGGACGCATGGCTTCGAAGCCCTGGCCGAATGTGTAAAACCATACACGCCGGAATGGGCCGAGCCGATCACTTGGATTTCCGCCGACAAGATCCGCGCCGCCGCCCGCCTATTCGCCACGGCCAAACCCGCCATGCTCGAATGGGGCTGCGCGCTCGAACACACGCCGAAATGCATCCAGACTATTCGAGCGACGTCGATGCTGCCCGCGATCACCGGCAATATCGACGTGCCCGGCGGCTGGGTGTTTGGCATGCATGGGCTGGGACGATTCCCGAGCCTCATCGAGAATCTCACGCCGGAGGCCAACGCGAAACGGCTCGGAGCCGATCGTTTCAAGCTGCTCAGCGCGGAAGGCGCCGATTTACCGGCCGCGCATATTCCGACGCTTCTGCAGGCGATGAGCGAAGGCAAGCCCTACCCCGTGAAGGCCTTCCTGGTTTTCGGCAACAATACGCTGACGACCTATGCCAATTCCTCGACGGCCTACGAAGCGCTGATGAAGCTCGACTTCATGCTGTGCGCCGATCTCTTCATGACGCCGACCGCGGAGCTCGCGGACATCGTCTTGCCGGCAGCGTCCTGGCCGGAGATCAACCAGTTGGCCGGGCTGCCGACCGTCGCGGGAAACGTCGTGCTGGTGAACCAGAAGGCAGTTCGGACACACGAGTGCAAATCCGACGAGGAGATTTTCGTCGAGTTGGCGCGACGGATGAAATTGCCGGTCGGCACCGATGCCGTCGAGGAAGTGCTGGATCAGCAACTCGCCGCAGGCGGCCTTGGCGTCACCTTCGAGGAGTTGAAGCAACGCGGATTCATCAACATCCCGATCAAATATCGCAAGTATGAGCAAGGCGGCTTCAAGACCCCGACTGGAAAGATCGAACTTTATTCCACACGTTTCGAAGGGTTCGGCTATTCGCCCCTGCCCTATTACGTTGAAGCGCCGGAAACGCCGATCAGCGCGCCGGAGGTTGCGAAAGATTTTCCTTTGGTGCTGACCACAGGCGGACGCATTCCGTTCTACTTCAACTCGGAGCACCGTCAGGTCGCCAAGCTGCGGAAAGCTGCCCGCGATCCGATCTGCGAAATCCATCCAGAGACCGCCGCCAAATACGGCATCTCCAACGGAGACTGGATGTGGATCGAAACCCGACGCGGCCGAATGCGGCAAAAAGCGAAGTTGACGAAAGGCATCGATCCTCGCGTCGTCAGCGCGCAACACGCATGGTGGTTTCCGGAACGTGGCGCGCCGGAATACGGCGTCTGGGATTCGAACGTCAATCTGCTGACCGACAACAAGCCCCCGTATGATCCGGCGATGGGGACCTACCAATTGCGCGCGCTGCTATGCCGAGTAGCGCCGGCCAGCGTTCCCAACGCTGTCCAGGAGAAGCGCTGATCAAGGCTAGAATGCCAATTTCTCGCTCGTGATCGAGACAGCGGCGGGCCGGCAGAGGCGTTTCGTTCGGGCCGGAGCCGTGGCTGCTGGCTAGATCACTACTGAAGTGCATTAATAGAAAATTAACGAATCCCTACCGCAGCTGAGAGTATGAACAATCCGGTAACGTTTTTTCCGCGTTACCTGTATTTCGCCTGTAATTAACAGGTGCGGCTTCGACTCGGGATTACCTCACTACCCACTTCGAAGTTACTGCACGGGGTACAGCATCGCGGCGTTGGATTTGCCGCATCGCTTTTCCACAGCCAAATTAAGTCGGGCCGTCAAAAAGGCCATTAAATGAAGAGCTGGAAAGTGCCAGGATTCGAACCTGGGAATGGCGGAATCAAAATCCAACCAATTTTACAGCTGGATCAATGGCCCTTCTGAAATTGCCGCGCGACTCCGCCCATCTTTGACAATAGGTTATATGGGTTTTTCAGAACGATCTTCCTTCAGCATAAGGTCCGCCCGACTTGGCCCAGCTGACATTCTGTGTGTCGATTGCTTGGTCCGCCTGGGGTGTGGTGCAGATTGCGTCGCTCAGCTCGGTATAACGCGCCGCAAACGCGACCCGCGCGATTGTTGACCAAAATCAAGGTGTTCCGAGCGATCACCGGCTGAAAATATGCGACCAATCAAAGTTGAGACTCGGCCGATGTTGGCCGCGTTGCGGAGCAATTCCGTGCTGCACCAAGGACACGAGGTCCGTATTCACGGCCGGGGCGGCCAAGGCGCCGTTTTGGCCTGCTCCATCTTGGCTCAGGCCTTGATTGAAAACGGCAAGCATGCGGTCGCCATTCCCTCGTTCGGCTTTGAGCGGCGCGGCGCACCCGTCGCCGCCTTCTTGCGCTTTTCCAGTAAGCCGATCCGGGCGATGACCAACGTCTATCGCCCCGACTGCGTCATCTGCATCGATCCGACCGTGCATCGCTCGGTCGATATCTACGCCGGAATGCAGCCGGGCGGCACCGTCGTGCTGACCACCAAGGCGAAGCTTGAGGAATTGAACTTTCCCGACACGGTCGCGCGGGTCGGCCTGTGCGACGCGGTCGGCATCGCGCTGCCGATCTACCGCAAGCCGGTGACCAACGCAGTGATGCTCGGCGCCTTCGCGCGCACCACCAGCCTCTTATCGCTCGCCTCACTCAAGGAGGCACTGCAGCAGATGGAGTTCCGCGACGCCGGCCTCACACAGAATCTTGAAGCGGCCGAGCGCGGCTATAGCGAAACCCAGGTCCACAACCTCAGCAAGGTGGGAGATGCAGCGGCAGTCGCGTGACCACTTCGACGCGTCGACGATCCCGGACGATTTGGCACCGATTGCCACCGTCTTAAGCAAGATGCTGCCCGGCGACTGGCGCAGCCTGCGGCCGGTAATCGACCGGCGCAAATGCGTCAAGTGCTCGCTCTGCTGGCTGTATTGCCCAGTCCAGTGCGTGACCGAAAAGCCGCGCTGGTTCGAGTTCGATCTGGCGGTGTGCAAGGGCTGTGGAATCTGTGCTCAGGAATGCCCGCAGCGCGCCATCAGCATGGTCGAGGAGACCGGACGATGAGCACCGCCGCGGTGGCCAAGTCCAACAAACCAGCTTTCGTCGTGTGCGAGGGCAATGAGGCTGCCGCCATCGGTGTAGGATTGTCGCGGCCGGACGTGGTCGCCGTTTATCCGATCACGCCGCAATCCTCGCTGGTCGAGCATCTGTCGCAGATGATTGCCGACGGCCGCCTCAACGCCAATCTAATGAACGTCGAAGGCGAGCATGCCGTGCTCAACGGTTTGCAGGGCGTAGCGCTCGCCGGTGGCCGCACCTTTACGGCGACCTGCGGACCGGGCATCGCCTTCATGTTCGAGCCCTACGTGCGCACGCCGGGCCTGCGCCTGCCGATGGTGGCCTCGCTGGTCACGCGCGACCTGCTGAGCCCGCAATGCGTCTGGGGCGGCCAGCAGGACGCCATGGTGGTGCGCGAGGCTGGCTGGATCCAGATGTATTGCGAGACGGTGCAAGAAATCCTCGACACCACGGTGATGGCCTACAAGATCGCCGAGCATCGCGACGTCATGCTGCCCGTGAACGTCTGCCACGATGGCAACTACCTGTCGTTCGGCGTCACCCGCGTCGAGCTACCCGACCAGCAGGCGGTCGACGAGTTCCTAGGACCGCCCAATATCAACTGGCATATCGCCCTTGACCCGGAGCGGCCGATGGGAGTCGACCCGCTCACCGGCGGCGCCGGAGGTCCCGGCCCGCGTAATTTCGTGCGCTACCGCAAAGGCCAGTGCCGCGGCATGCAGAATGCGCTGCGCGTCATCCGCGAAGTGCACGCAACCTGGGGCGAGCGCTTCGGCCGCTATCATGCGCCACTCATCGAAGAGTATCGCCTCGAAGACGCCGACTATGCGTTGGTCACCATCGGTAGCATGACGGGCGCTGCCAAGGACGCCATCGACACCGCGCGCGAGGCGGGCGAGCGGGTCGGGTTGATCAAGGTAAAGACGTTCCGGCCGTTCCCGCTCGAGGCGATGGCGGCCGCGCTTGGCAAGGTCAATAGGATCGGCGTGGTCGATCGCTCGGTCAGCTTCGGCTGGAATTCCGGGCCCGTATACCAGGAGACCCTGGCCGCGCTTTATCGCACCGGCAAACAGATTCCCGCAATTAGCTTTATCGGCGGACTCGCCGGCGCCGATATTACCCCCGAGCATTTCGCGCGCGCCATTGCGCTCACGCGCGAGACGCAATTCGGCCGTGCGCAAGAGCCGGTCTGGCTGAACGAGAACGACTGAGATGCAGAGCAAATACCTCGTCGTCGGATCAAGCCACGCTGCGCTCGAAGCGGCTGCCGCCATCCGTATGGCCGATACCAGCGGCGGG
>Ga0207744_1000050_pt1 | contig 20229 bp, 17 predicted proteins | sample LuqExpMetageno56_FD_187814 | JGI IMG/M metagenome (GOLD analysis project Ga0207744, IMG submission 187814) | Tropical forest soil microbial communities from Luquillo Experimental Forest, Puerto Rico - Sample 56 (SPAdes) | ecosystem: Environmental > Terrestrial > Soil > Tropical forest ... | reverse complement strand
GCTGGGCAGGCGTGCGTAATCCAGACGGGCGTTAGCGGCTTTGGCCTTGCGGTGTCCGCAGTGGTGTCCACAGGTCATTGCATTGGGCGGTTTTCCAACCTGCGACACGTGCATGTCCCTGGCGTATAACAATAACTCAGTCGACGATTCGCTTGGAACTTCGGTATGACTCAACCGGCAAAGGTTCAAGAGCCTTCGATGGAGGAAATACTAGCCTCGATCCGGCGCATCATTGCCGATGACGATGCTAACAAGCCGGCTAAGGTCCCAAAGCCGCCTGCCGCCAAGCCTTCTCCGGCGCCCGCTGCCGCGTCGCCCATGCCCTCGCTTCCGCCGGCGCCGCCGCCCGCTGCTTTGGCCAATAGCCAGGACGACATACGCACCTTGGCCGATCCATCAGCTGCTGCGACGTCTGGACCCGACGCATTCGACCTCACCGAAGCGATGGCGGCAGCGCCGGCAGTTAATCCGGGACCAGCGCCGGCGTTCCGCACCATCGACGCCACGTCCGACATGGTGTCCGCCGAGCGGGCGCGCGACGCGCCTGTCGGGCCGCCGCTGCGCATCATCGAAGAGGCGCGCCGACCGCCACTACCACCACCGCCGTCGCCGCTAGCCGCCGCAAGCGCGCCACAGCCGTCACCGGACCGCGGCCTCATCTCGAGTTCGACGATGGCGGCGGTCGACAGCGCGTTCCATTCGCTCTCCCATACCGTTCTCGGTCAGAACGCGCGCACGCTTGAAGATCTGGTGAAGGAAATGCTGCGGCCGATGCTCAAATCTTGGCTCGACGACAATCTGCCGAGCTTGGTCGAGCGCATCGTGCGGGCCGAAATCGAACGAGTGTCGCGTGGGCGCGGCTGAGGGGCACCTAGCTTACAGGTGCCTGCGTTTCGCTGTGGCGGTGTTTGAGCTCGCGCGCAAACCATAAGCCCAGCAACAACATCGCGATCGCGGCGATAACAAACAGCGGCACCGCAGTAAAGTGGTCGACGATCGCACCGCCGGCCGTGACGCCGGCCGTCTGTCCGATATATAGCGCAGCGGAAAAGATCGCGACCGCTGTGCCGCGCGCTTCCGGCGTCATCTGCGTGGCGTTGGTCTGCAGCGTATTGTGCAGCATGTAGAAGCCGAGCCCGATTGCAGTTGTTGCGGCCGGGGCAGTCCAATAGGTCGGCGCGAAGGCGAGCGTGAGGTAAGCGAGCGCCAACAACAGGCCGCCGGTCATGGCCATGCCGCTCGGGCCGAGCCTGTTGACCAGGACGCCGACAAACAAGCTGTACATGATGCCGCCGACCGCGAAGGCGCCAACGAACAATCCGACCAGCGTGAAACTCACATCAAAACGTAAATGCAAGTCAGCGCCGACATAGGTGAAGGCGCCGAACATGAATCCGAATTCGAGGAAGCTGAACACAATCAACGCGCGCGCCCAGGGCGAACGTAGCACCTTGCGATAGTTATCAACCAGGCCGCTCCCGCTCTGCTCCGGCGCGGCGCTGGCGTGCGTGATCGGATTGCGCGCAAGTTCGTAGAACAATCCCAGCGCGGAGAGCGCGAGCAGGCCGGCGAGCAGAAAGAAAACATTGCGCCAGCCGAAATGGTCGCCGAGCACGCCGCCGGCGGCCTGGCCGAACAACTGGCCGAGGATATTCCCCGAGATGAAGCGGCCAAGCACCGGCTGGCGTCGCTGGTAGGGGATAACGTCGCCGACGAAAGCAAGCGCTAGCGGAATGATCGCGCCGGCCGCGAGGCCGCTGCCGAGGCGCGCCGCCACCAGCTGCGGCAGCGATCCCGCCAGCCCGCACAGCGCAACCAGAACGGACGCCGCGGCGGCGGCGGTGGCCATGCAGAAATACTTGCCGAAGCGGTCGCCGATCGGGCCGATGACCAACTGCACCGAGCCATGGCCCAGAAGATACATCGTCACTATGATCGCGGTCGCGCCGACGCTGGCATTGAGATCGGCGGCGATCTGCGGCAACAGCGAATCGGTCACGCGCACCATGGCTTGCGTGGCAAAGCCGGCGATGGCAAGCAGGACGATGGCGCTGGTGGCGCTGCCGCGCGGGAAGGGTCGCTGGTCCGGCAAGTTGACTCTATGTTGTTTGGCAGGCCTTCTACCGCGCGCGTTATGCAAACAAAACGCCAATGACGATCGACAAGACTTATGAGCCTTCGCAATTCGAGGGCCGCATCTACCGGGCTTGGGAGGAAGCAGGTGCCTTCCGCGCGGGCCGGCCCGAGCGCGTGGAAAGTGCGCCGTATTCTATCGTCATCCCGCCACCCAACGTCACCGGCTCATTGCATATGGGCCATGCGCTCAACAACACGCTGCAGGATATCCTCTGCCGCTTCGAGCGCATGCGCGGCAAGGATGTGCTTTGGCAGCCGGGAACTGACCATGCCGGCATCGCTACCCAGATGGTGGTCGAGCGGCAGCTGATGGAGGGCCAGCAGCTCGGCCGACGCGAGATGGGGCGCGAGACGTTCCTCAAGCACGTGTGGGAGTGGAAGGCGGAGTCGGGCGACACCATCGTCAAGCAGCTCAAGCGGCTAGGCGCATCCTGCGACTGGTCGCGCGAGCGCTTCACCATGGACGAGGGACTGTCGAAGGCCGTCATGAAGGTCTTCGTGCAGCTCTACAATGAAAAGCTCATCTACAAGGACAAGCGGCTGGTCAATTGGGACCCCAAGCTCCTGACAGCGATCTCCGACCTGGAGGTGCAGCAGATCGAGGTGAAGGGTCACCTTTGGTACATCAAATATCCGATCGAAGGTACGAGCGAGCTCATCACCGTCGCCACTACGCGGCCGGAGACAATGTTGGGCGACACCGCGGTGGCGGTGCATCCCGATGATGAACGCTACAAGCACTTGGTCGGCAAGCAGGTGATCCTCCCGCTGGTCGGCCGCCGCATTCCGATCATCGCCGAGGAATATTCTGATCCCGAAAAAGGCACCGGCGCCGTGAAGATCACGCCGGCGCATGACTTCAACGATTTCGAGGTCGGCCGGCGGCACCACTTGCAGCAGATCAGTGTGCTCGATGTCGAGGCCAAGGTCGACCTGCGCGACAACAGCGCCTTCCTCGAAGACCTGCCGCCGTCACCCGAACTCGAAGCAACCCTCGCCCTCGATGGCGAGGACCGTTTCGTCGCGCGTAAGAAAATAGTCGCACGGCTGGAAGAGCAGGGTCTGCTCGCAAAGATCGAGCCCTATGCGCACATGGTGCCGCACGGCGACCGCTCCGGCGTGGTTATCGAGCCGTTCCTCACCGACCAATGGTACGTCAACGCCAAGGCGCTGGCAGTGCGCGCGATCGATGCCGTGCACGAAGGCAAGACCAAGTTCATCCCGAAGAATTGGGAGAAGACCTATTTCGACTGGATGGAGAATATTCAGCCTTGGTGCATCTCACGACAACTGTGGTGGGGTCATCAGATTCCCGCCTGGTATGGACCGGACGGCAAGGTGTTCGTGGCAGAGACCGAAGACGAGGCGGTTGCGCGCGCGCTTGCCTATTACGAAGAGACCGGCACGCTTCGGCATCATCAGGCGCGGGAAATGGCGGTGCATGAGGAAAAACGCGCCCCGATCATCGTCCGTGACGAAGATGTACTCGATACCTGGTTCTCCTCGGCGCTGTGGCCGTTCTCAACGCTCGGCTGGCCAGATGAGACCAAAGAACTGAAGCGCTATTACCCGACCTCGGCGCTGGTTACCGGCTTCGACATCATCTTTTTCTGGGTCGCGCGCATGATGATGATGAGTCTCCATTTCATGGAGGAGATTCCATTTAAAGATGTCTATATCCACGCGCTGGTGCGCGACGAGCGCGGCGCCAAGATGTCGAAGTCGAAGGGCAACGTAATTGACCCATTGCAGCTGATCGATGAATACGGCGCCGATGCGCTTCGCTTCACGCTCGCCGCCATGGCGGCGCAGGGCCGTGACATCAAGCTCTCGATCCAGCGCGTCGAGGGCTACCGCAATTTTGCGACCAAGCTGTGGAACGCCGCGCGCTTTGCCGAAATGAACGACTGCGTGACCGTCGTTGGCTTCGATCCGACGTCGGTAAAGGAGACACTGAATCGCTGGATCGCGCATGAGACGGAACGCGCCGCGCGCGAGATCACCGAGGCGATCGAGGCCTACACGTTCAACGAGGCGGCGGGCGCCGCCTACCGCTTTGTCTGGAACATCTATTGCGATTGGTATCTGGAATTGGCGAAGCCGGTGCTGCTTGGGCCAGACGGCGCCGCCAAGCGCGAAACGCGGGCCATGGTCGTCTGGGTGCGCGACGAGATCCTCAAGCTGCTGCACCCGTTCATGCCATTCATCACCGAAGAACTATGGGCGGTGACCGGCAACCATAATGCGTTGCTGGCGCTGAGCGATTGGCCGAAACTCGACGGGCTCACCGACGATAAGGCCGAGGCTGAAATCGGTTGGGTGATCGACCTGATCACCGCTATCCGCTCGGTGCGCGCCGAGATGAACATCACCGCACCGATCCCGCTGGTGTTGGCCGGTAGTTCCGTGGAGAGCAAAGCGCGCGCCGAGCGCTGGGCCGAATTCATCAAACGGCTGGCGCGTGTATCGGAGATTTCATCCGCCGCCGCCGCGCCGCAGGGTTCGGTGCAGCTCTTAGTCCGCCGAGAAGTAGCGGCGCTACCGCTCAAAGGCGTCATCGACCTCGCCGTCGAGCGGGCGCGGCTGGGCAAGGAAATGCAGAAGGCCGACGCGGACGTTGCCCGCAGCGATGCAAAGCTCAACAATCCGAAATTCATGGAGCACGCGGCGGAAGAAGTGGTCGAAGAGGAAAAGGAAAAGCGTGACGAGGCCTTGGCCCGCAAAGCGAAAATTACGGAAGCCTTGGAGCGGCTGAAGGACGCGGGTTAGATTGCGGCCGTGCCTGTTGTGGAGGCCGCGCTGGGACCGGAAATGCTAGACGTGAACGACCGGCCTGGCGGACTGACGCTGATCCTCACCGCCTAGAGCGCAAAAACAACGGCACCCTGGCCACACCAGCGATATCGACATGCCGGCTTCAAGGCACGAAATGGTTCGCTCGCCTGATGGCGGCAAGGTTTATGCCTCGGTCTATGGCGGCGGCACCAGCACGTCGACAATTTTGCCGCCATCTATGCGCTTAAGCAATCGGCGGTTTCGTCGCGCCGCAGGCGCCGATGGGCTTTGGCTTCGACGGCCACGGACGGCACGACTATTGTGCTGCCACGACGCGGCGGCGACGCTCGAGCTCGAGCTTGCTGGCGGCCACATCACCGGACAATTCAAGACCGCCGCCGGCTGTGAGTTCATCGTTTCCTACTAGCGAAACGGCTTGCTGAGGAATTTCGAGTCCTTGAGTCCGTAGCGCCACGGATGCTCCACCGCCTTGGTGATGCCGATGCGCACGCCTGTGGTGATTGCCGGCTTGCGCTCGCGCGCGCGCAATTCGAAGGGCGCACGGTCGAGCGGCAGTCCGTTGTGCCTACGCGTCACGACGAGTGCCTCGCACAGCTTGCCCGGTCCAGAGCATAATTGCCGCTCCTCGGTAAGGCCGCGCCGGCGCCGCATTAGCGCGAGCCCAGCCTTCGGCTCGAGCGCGCGGATCAGCACCGCGCTCGCGCTGCCTTCATCCTCGCAAACGAAGTTCAGGCACCAATGGATGCCGTAAGAGCGGTATACGTAGGCGAAGCCAGGCGGGCCGAACATGATGCGGTTGCGCTCGGTCGGACCATTATAGCTATGCGCGGCCGGCTCGCTGTGGTGGTAGGCCTCGACCTCAACGATTACGCCCCCGACGCCGTCGACCAAAAGCATCGCTCCGATCAAATCAGGAGCGACCTTGTGCACCGAGCGACCGAAGAAGGCGCGGGTGAGGCGAGGGCTCATTATCTCTGCGTAACCGCAAGAAATTGCCCGTCAAGGGCGACCTTGCGCCCTCCCAACCGCCTCTATATAAGCCGCCGCCATCACTCACGCGGATTTCAGGTCCCGGCCCCGACAATGGGCCGACAAGACCGTCCGGTGCCCCCTAAAGGGGCTTACAGGGTCCGCGGCGGATCAACCGGAGAAGACTATGGCGTTACCCGAGTACAACATGCGTCAGCTCTTGGAGGCTGGCGTGCACTTTGGCCATCAGGCCCACCGCTGGAACCCGAAGATGGGACCTTACATCTTCGGCAGCCGCAACAACATCCACATCATTGACCTCGCTCAGGCCGTGCCGATGCTGCACCACGCGCTGCAGGCGGTGAGCGACGCCGTCGCCAAAGGCGGCCGCATCCTGCTCGTCGGCACCAAGCGGCAGGCGCAGGATGCCATCGCTGATGCCGCCAAGCGCTGCGCGCAGTATTACGTTAACTCGCGCTGGCTCGGCGGTACGCTGACGAACTGGAAGACAATCTCCGGTTCGATCGCGCGCCTACGCAAGCTCGACGAGATGCTCTCCTCGGGTGAGGCCGCTGGCTATACCAAGAAAGAGCGCCTGACGATGCAGCGCGAGCGCGACAGGCTCGACCGCTCGCTTGGCGGCATCAAGGACATGGGCGGCGTGCCCGACCTGTTGTTCGTAATCGACACCAACAAGGAAGACATCGCCATCAAGGAGGCGCAGCGCCTCGGCATTCCAGTCGCCGCGATCGTCGACACCAATTGCGATCCGAGCGGCATAACCTATGTGGTACCCGGCAACGACGACGCCAGCCGCGCCGTCGCGCTCTATTGCGATCTGGCGGCGAAGGCCGCGATCGACGGCATCTCTCGCGCGCAAGGCGAGATGGGCGTCGACATCGGCGCGCAGGAGAAGCCGGCCGTCGCGGAGGAGGTTCCGACGCAGCCTGCGACAGGCGATCTCGGCTTCGAGCAGCTGCCGGGGCCGCGCGGCGTCGCCGACGACCTCAAGAAGCTACCCGGCGTGTCGGGCGCGATTGAGAAGCGGCTCAACGATCTCGGTATCTTCCATTACTCGCAAATCGCCGAGCTCAACGAGAAGGCCGCCCACAATATCGGCGAAGAAGTTGGGTTGCCGGGCCGCGTGCCGGCCTGGATTGCCAAGGCGAAAGAATTGACGGCGGAATAATCTGCCGTCTCGCAAACGCTGACTCGGATAGCGTCGCAGCTGCTCGGCGCCTGCGGAAAACTTAAGGAAAAGTGTGATGGCTGAAATTACCGCGGCAATGGTCAAAGAGCTTCGCGAAACCAGCGGTGCTGGCATGATGGATTGCAAAGCCGCGCTGGTCGAGAACAAGGGCGACATGCAGGCGGCGATCGATTGGCTGCGCAAGAAGGGTCTGTCGAAGGCCGCTAAGAAGGCGGGCCGTGTCGCAGCCGAGGGTTTGATCGGCGTCAGCGTCAAGGGCACAAAGGGCATCATGGTCGAGGTCAACTCGGAGACCGACTTCGTCGCCCGCAACGACCTCTTCCAAGGCCTCGTGAAGATGATCTCCGATGTCGCTATGTCGGCCGGTACCGATGTAGAGAAGCTCAAGCAGGCTAAAGTCGGTTCGATCACCGTCGGCGACTCGATCAACGACACGATCGCGAAAATCGGCGAGAACATGACGCTACGTCGTGCCGCTGAGCTCTCGGTCGGTAAGGGCGTCGTGGCCTATTATGTGCACAACTCGGTCAGCGATGGCCTCGGCAAGATCGGCGTACTGGTCGCGCTCGAATCGCCCGGAAAGACGGATGAGCTGATGGCCTTTGGCCGGCAGATTGCGATGCACGTCGCTTCCGCCAATCCGATCGCGGTTGATGCGGCTGGCGTCGACCCGGCGGTGATCAAGCGGGAAAAAGACATTCTTGCCGACAAATTCCGTCAGCAGGGCAAGCCTGAGAATATGATCGAGAAGATCGTCGAATCGGGTCTGAAAACCTTCTACAAAGAGCAGACACTCCTCGACCAACCGTTTATCTTCGACGACAAGAAGAGCGTCGCGCAGGCGCTCAAGGAAGCCGAAGGCAAGGTAGGCGGACCGCTGAAAGTAGCCGGGTTCGTCCGCTTCGTGCTTGGCGAGGGAGTTGAGAGGCGGGAAGGTGATTTCGCCGCTGAAGTCGCGGCCGCCGCTGGTCAAAGCTACCCGGCTACATAAGATGCGCATCGCATGAGTAAACCGCTCTATCGGCGCGTCATCGTCAAGCTGTCCGGCGAGGCGCTTACCGGCGCGCAAGGCTTTGGTATCGAGCAGGCGACCGTCGAGGGGATCGCCGCCGATCTTGTGTCGGCCGCGAAGCTCGGCGTCGAGCTCGGCGTGGTGGTCGGCGGCGGCAACATCTTCCGTGGCGTAGCATTGTCTAAACGCGGTATCGACCGACCGGTCGGCGACGCCCTGGGCATGCTGGCGACGGTGATGAACTGCTTGGTGCTGGAAGGCGCGATCGAGCGGGCCGGGGGCGAGGCGCGCACCCTTTCCGCGCTCGCTATGCCGTCCGTTTGCGAGACCTACAACCGCAAGCGCGCGGTGAAAAATCTCGGCAAGGGCCGCATCGTACTGCTGGCCGCCGGGACGGGTAATCCTTTCTTTACCACGGACACTACCGCGGTATTGCGGGCGGCCGAGCTCGAGTGCCATGCAGTGCTGAAGGCCACCAGCGTGGACGGGGTTTACACCACCGACCCCAAGAAAGACACGAAAGCCAAGCGGTACGAGCGCCTCAGCCACCAGGAGGCCATTGAGAAGGATTTGCGGGTCATGGATTCCACCGCCTTCGCGCTTGCCCGGGAAAACCGGATGCCTATCATCGTCTTTTCGATTGCCGAGAAGGGTGCGATCGAGGCCGTTTTGCGTGGCAAGGGACGCTCGACCGTCGTCGGCTAGGTTGCGCGCCGGCACGTGCCAGTAACCAGATCGCCTCGCTTCTTGAGCTTGAGAGCGCCGTGTTCGGGGGACATCCATGACAACAGCAACGACGCACGACATCAACGAAATCAGGCGCCGCATGCAGGGGGCGAGCGCAGTACTGAAGACCGAATTGTCTGGACTGCGCACCGGCCGCGCTTCCACCCACATGCTCGATCCGGTCATGGTCGACGCCTACGGGGCGCAGATGCCGCTCAACCAGGTCGCCAGCGTCGCTGTGCCAGAACCGCGGCTCATCACGGTGAACGTTTGGGACCGGTCATTGGTGCACGCGGTGGAAAAGGCGATCGTCAATTCCAATCTCGGCCTGTCGCCGTCGACAGAAGGCCAGATAATCAGGCTGCGCATCCCAGAATTAAATGAAGAGCGACGCAAGGAGCTGGTCAAGATCGCGCACAAATATGCCGAGACCGCGCGCGTGGCGGTGCGTCACGTACGCCGCGACGCCATGGATGTCATCAAGAAGCTGGAAAAAGACCACAAGATTAGCAAGGACGATCACGAGCGTTTTTCGGCCGACATCCAGAAAACAACCGACGCCGGTATCACTGAAATCGATCACATTCTTGGGGCAAAGGAAAAGGAGATCCTCACCGTCTGAGGCATTCCATGGCCGAAGCCAAAATATCGCAAAGCGCTGGGCCGTCTTTTGAGGTCGCGCCGCGCCATGTTGCCATCATTATGGACGGCAACGGCCGTTGGGCAGCGGCACGCGGATTGCCGCGCGGGGAGGGGCATCGCCGCGGCGTCGAAGCCTTGCGTCGAACGATCCGCGCCGCCGGCGAGATCGGCATCAAGTTCGTCACCATTTTCTCGTTCAGCGCGGAAAACTGGTCGCGGCCGGCAAACGAGGTCGGCGATTTGATGGGCATTTTGCGCCGTTTCGTGCGAAACGACCTTGCCGAGCTACATCGCAGAGGCGTGCGCGTGCGCATCATTGGCGAGCGCAGCGGGCTCGAGCCGGACATCGGCCGGCTGCTGGTGGAGGCGGAAGAGCTGACCAAGAACAACGACGGGCTCACCTTGGTCGTCGCTTTCAATTATGGCGCACGCCAGGAGATCGCGCGCGCGGCGCGCCGCATCGCCGATGAGGTGATGGCCGGCCGTATGAAGCCTGGTGAAATTACAATGGAGAGGTTCGGTGCCTTCCTCGACGCGCCCGATATCCCCGATCCCGATCTCATCATTCGCACGAGCGGCGAGCAGCGGCTGTCGAATTTCCTGCTTTGGCAGTCGGCCTACAGCGAATTGGTCTTCCTTCCGATCTTCTGGCCCGATTTCGACCGCGTCGCGCTGGAAGCGGCGATCTGCGAATACCAGCAGCGAGAGCGCCGGTTCGGCGGCCTGGCCGCCAAGACTGGATCCTGATTCCGTGGCTGTTTCTGGACCGAGCGAAAGCGACGGACCTCGGCCCGCGGCCATGAGCAATCTCGCATTGCGCGCGATTTCAACTATCGTACTGGCGCCGCTGGCAGTACTGACGGCCTATCTTGGAGGTTGGCCGTTCGCGCTGTTCTGGGCCGCCGCCGCCATTGCTGTTCTGTGGGAGTGGGTCTCGCTGGTCAGCGGCGCGCTCTGGATCGTCGCGGGTATTGCCTATGCCTGTATCCTTTGGCTCGCGCCGATGCTGCTGCGCGCCGATCAGGCGGGTGGCTTCAAAGCGCTATTGCTGTTGTTCGTTATTGTCTGGACCACGGACGTTTTGGGATATTTCGTCGGCCGCACCATCGGCGGGCCGAAGCTGTGCGCCGCAATCAGCCCCAAGAAGACCTGGTCGGGCGCGATTGCCGGAGCCGTCGGCGCCACGCTCGTAGTCTTGCTGCTCGGGTCCTATTTTGGATCACGGAACGCTATCGCTCTGATGGCGTTGCTGCTTTCGGTCGTAGCGCAGCTTGGAGACCTGCTCGAATCATGGGTCAAACGCCAATTCGGGGCCAAAGACGCGAGCCACCTCATTCCAGGGCATGGTGGCGTCATGGATCGCCTCGACGGTTTCTGGGCAGCGGCGTTGATTGGGTGTCTGATCGGTACGTTGCGCGGCGGCTTCAATCACGCGGCGACCGGGCTGCTGGTATGGTGAGCGCATGACCGCTATCGACCTTCTGCGTCCGATACCGCGAGCCCAACTCGATGTTCGCAGTGTCAGCATTCTTGGCGCCACCGGTTCGATCGGCGCGAGCACTGTCGATCTAATCAAGCGCGCGCCGGACAATTACCAGGTCGAAGCCGTCAGCGCGCGCCGCAACGCCGCGGCGCTAGCGAAGATTGCGCGCGAGCTCGGCGCCAAGCTCGCAGTGGTCGCCGATCCGGCGGCCTACAACGATCTGAAGAGCGCGCTTTCGGGTAGCAACATCGAGCCGGCAGCGGGCGAAGCCGCGCTACTCGAGGCGGCACAGCGGCCGGCGGATTGGGTGATGGCGGCGATCTCGGGCTCGATCGGATTGAAACCGACGCTGGCCGCAATCGAGCGCGGCGCCACTGTTGCGCTCGCAAACAAGGAATGTTTGGTTTGCGCCGGTGCACTGTTCATGCGCCGTGCCGCGAGCGTCGGGGCGACAGTGCTGCCGGTCGACTCCGAGCACAATGCGATCTTCCAAGCGCTCGGCGCCGGCAGCCGCGAAGATGTCAAACGCATCATTCTCACCGCCTCCGGGGGCCCATTCCGGAGCTGGTCGCTGGAGGCGATTAGGAGGGCGACGCGGGAGCAGGCGCTGCGTCATCCAAACTGGTCCATGGGCCCGAAGATCACCGTCGATTCAGCGAGCCTGATGAACAAGGGCCTTGAGCTGATCGAGGCGCACCATCTCTTCGCGATTCCGCCGGACGAGATCGACGTGCTGGTGCACCCTCAGTCCGTGGTACATGGCCTCGTCGAGTTCCGCGACGGCTCGGTGGTCGCCCAGATGGGCCCGCCCGACATGCGTATTCCTATTGCCCATTGCCTCGCTTGGCCACGGCGGCTCGATGGGCCAGCGCCGCGGCTCGACCTCGCGAAATTGCGTGAATTAAGCTTCGAAACGCCTGACACGGCCCGCTTTCCGGCTCTGGCTCTGGCACGGCGCGCACTGTCGACCGGCGGCGCCGCCCCGACCGTGCTCAATGCGGCCGATGAGATTGCCGTGGGCGAGTTCATTGCCGGCCGTATCAGTTTCCCCGCCATTACGGCGCTAGTCGAGGCAACGCTCGACGCGGCGGCTGCGCGCGGCCTGTTGGCGGAGCCGGCCAACGTCGACGGAGCTCTGGCCGTTGACCATATCGCGAGAAGTTTAGCCTCTGCCCTCTTGCCCGAAATTGCCGCAAAGTCATCCTAGTAAGCTTTCGGTAACTTTAGACACGCCATATCGGCGGACGAGGGTGCAAGTATGGATATTATGGGGGCCTTGGGGACATTTGGTGGGAACCTCGCCGGCTACATTGTTCCCTTCCTTTTCGTCCTGACGATTGTTGTCTTCTTTCATGAGCTTGGCCATTTCCTGGTGGCCCGCCGCTGCGGTGTAAAAGTCCTCACTTTCTCGATCGGTTTTGGCCCAGAGATCCTTGGCTTCTTCGACCGCTACGGCACACGCTGGAAGATCTCTGCAGTACCGCTCGGCGGCTACGTGAAATTCTTCGGCGACGAGAATGCCGCGAGCGTGCCCGACCAGGAGACCGTGGCGCAAATGACCGAAGCCGAGAAGGCGGTGAGTTTCGTGCACCAGCGGGTCAGTCCGCGCGCCGCCGTGGTCGCAGCAGGTCCAATCGCGAATTTCATTTTGGCAATCGCGATTTTCGCCGGCATTTTTATGCTTTACGGCAAGCAGACCACCAGTGCTCGCGTCGACACCGTGCAGACGGCGAGTGCTGCCGAAGCCGCCGGCTTCAAGCCGGGTGACTTGGTGACGGCCATTGACGGCGAGAAAATAGATAGTTTCGCCGACATGCAGCGCATCGTCAGCGTCAGTGCTGGCGAAACACTCACCATCGAAGTCGATCGAGGCGGCGCGCACGTCGTTCTGAAGGCAACGCCGCAACTCAAGGAGCTCAAGGACAACTTCGGTAACGTGCATCGGCTCGGTGTGCTCGGCATCAGCCGCTCAATGGCGCCGGGCGACATAAAGACACAGAAGCTTTCGCCGCCACAGGCCCTGCTGGCCGGCATGCAGGAGACCTGGTTCGTGGTCGACCGCACCTTGTCCTATATCGGCGGGGTCGTCGTCGGGCGCGAGGCGGCGGACGAACTCGGTGGCCCGATCCGCATCGCCCAGGTCTCCGGACAGGTTGCCTCGGCCGGTTTTGTGGCGCTGATCCATCTTACGGCAGTACTGTCGGTATCGATCGGCTTGCTGAACCTTTTCCCGATACCACTGCTCGACGGCGGTCACCTTTTGTTCTACGCAATCGAAGCTATTCGCGGCCGGCCGTTATCAGAACGCGCCCAAGAGGTCGGATTCCGCATCGGTTTGGCAATCGTCGTCGTGTTGATGATATTTGCAACCTTTAATGACATTCTCCACCTCGCCACATCGTAGCGTTGCTTGGCTGCAACTTTTTGAGGAAAAAGGGAAAGTTCGTTTGCCGGTTTCGTTTGCAGTGCCTCCAAAACGCTGTAGAAAGCCGCCAAAGCTAAAATCTAGCGAATCCGCAGAGTGGGACGGTCGGAAGGGTCGATAAGGCGCGTTGCGCATGGGACTTGGTGTGCGGGTTTTACGGGGACTAGCCCTTTGCTGTCTTGTCCTCGGGGGTATCCCTGTCGCGCCTGTAATGGTGGGCGTGGCGTCCTCTAGCTATGCCCTTGCGCAATCGGCGGCCTCGATCGAAGTGAGGGGCAACCGGCGAGTCGAGTCCGACACCATCAGATCCTATTTCAAGGTGGGCCCCGGTGGTCGGCTTACGCCTGAGCTGGAAAATGAGGGTCTCAAGTCGCTCATCGCCACCGGCCTGTTCACGGACGTCAACGTCGCCCACGAGGGTGGCCGTTTGGTTGTCACTGTAGTCGAGAATCCGGTGATCAATCGCGTGGCCTTCGAAGGAAACAAGAAAGCCAAAGACGAACAGCTCAAGACCGAAGTGCAATCCAAACCACGCGGCACACTATCGCGACCGACTGTGCAGGCTGATGTACAGCGCATCATCGAAATCTATCACCGGAGTGGCCGCTTCGATGTGACGGTCGATCCGAAGATCATTGAATTACCGAACAATCGCGTCGACTTGGTGTTCGAGATCACCGAAGGTCCGAAGACTGGTGTCAAGGAAATTCGCTTCGTCGGCGCGCACGCGTACTCGTTCGGCCGCTTGAAGGATGTAATCAAAACCTCAGAAAGCAATTGGTTAAGCTTCCTGTCGAGCACCGATATCTACGATCCGGATCGGGTGGAGGCTGATCGCGATCTGCTACGCCGCTTCTATCTCCAGCACGGCTTTGCCGACGTACGAATTCTTTCTGCGGTTGGCGAATACGATCCGGTCAAGAAAGGCTTCATTGTCACCTTCACCATCGATGAAGGCGACCAGTATCATTTCGGCACCGTCGACGTGATATCGAACGTGCGCGCGATCGATCCGGCACCGCTACGCGCCTCCCTCAAGGTCAAATCAGGTAATGTCTACAACGCCGATCTGGTCGACAAGAGCATCGAGGCGATGACGGTAGAAGCAGCCAAGCATGGCTATGCCTTTGCCAATGTTCGTCCACGCGGAGACCGCGATTACGAACGCAAGCTTATCAACATCGTCTTCGTGGTGGACGAAGGCACACGCGCCTATATCGAGCGCATCAATATTCACGGCAATACTCGCACCCGCGACTACGTGATCCGCCGCGAGTTCGATCTCTCCGAGGGCGACGCCTATAACCGCGCACTGATTGATCGTGCCGAGCGCCGCTTGAAGAATCTGAACTTTTTTAAGACGGTCAAGATCACCAACGAACCGGGCTCGGCGCCCGACCGCGTCGTGATCAACGTCAACGTTGAGGAGCAGCCGACCGGCGAGTTCTCGATTGCGGGCGGCTATTCCACGGCCAATGGCTTTATCGCCGAGGTCAGCATTGCCGACCGTAACCTGATGGGCCGCGGCGCGTTCGGCAAGGCCTCGGTGAGCTATGGCCAGTACGAGCGCGGCTTCGGTCTGTCCTATGTGGAGCCCTATCTGCTGGGATATCGAATGGCCGGAGGCATCGACATCTTTGCGCGGCAGCAACTTCCTTCGCCATACATATCCTACAGTACGGAGACAATCGGAACGACATTGCGCCTCGGTTTCGCCTTGTCGGAAGAAATCGTTTTCCAGCCGTCTTACACGATCTACCGGCAACAGATCACGCTGCCATTTGCCTTGAACAACTGTCAGTTTTCGAGCAATGCGCTGATCAATGGGGGCCCTGGCGTGACCCCGACCAACGAAGGCGTGTTCAATGCCGCGCAAAATACAGATACGACCGTTTACCCCGGTACACAGGGTGGCTGCTACGCGGACAGCGAAACCACGCTGCCGATCCGCGTCGAACTCGCGAACGGTCCCGCCACGGTATCATTGGTCGGCTACTCGCTGTCATACAATACGCTCGACAACAATAGGTCGCCCACCGGCGGCCTCTATGCCGAACTCAAACAGGATCTCGCCGGCGTCGGCGGCGACGTAAATTTCATCCGTACGACCGCGGAAGCACGCAACTACTACGAGGTCTTCCCAGACGTCATCGGTGTTCTAAAGCTGCAAGGCGGCTACCTGACTGGGTGGGGCGGTCAGAGTGTGCGCATGCTGGATAACTTCCAGATGGGCCCAAACCTGGTACGGGGCTTCGCGCCCGCCGGCATCGGCCCGCGTGATCTCACGCCAGGCACTGCCAACGACGCGCTCGGCGGCACAATCTTCTGGGGCGCCAGCTTCGAAATGCAGACCCCGCTATACTTCCTTCCCAAGGAAGTGGGGATCAAGCTTGCCGCTTTCGCCGACGCGGGTTCACTGTGGGACTACAAAGGTCCGACTTTTTGGAGCGTGACCGGCGAACAGCTGCAATTCGCCGACAATAGTTCGGTAAGATCATCGGTCGGTATGGGTTTGATCTGGGATTCGCCGCTCGGTCCGCTGCGCTTCGACTTCGCTTACGCGATGACCAAACAATCGTACGACAGAACCCAGTTCTTCCGCTTCAGCGGCGGCACAAAGTTCTGATGTGGAGCTCGCCTGGCGGCAAGGCATTGTCGGCATGAGCGAGCCGGTATTCTTACGACACGCGCACGGTCTCACGCTGGCGGAGATTGCCGCCTTGACCGGAGTCACGCCGCCACCCGCGCCGATGCTCACGCGGCGCATTGTCGACCTTGCTCCGCTTGATCGGGCCTCGCCGCAGGCCATTACTTTTTTTGACAACAAGGCTTTTGCCGACTCCGCCGCCACGACGCATGCCGGGGCCTGTCTGACCACCGCTGTGCTGGCCGAGCATTTGCCGCAGCGCGTGGCCGTGCTCATCGTGCCAGAGCCTTATCGCGCCTTCGTTATGGTCGCGCGGGAACTGTTTCCGCATGCGCTGCGGCGCTCCTCACTGGCCGAGCCGGGCGAGGTAGCTGGCGCCCATGTGCATCCGAGCGCGCGGTTCGAGAGCGACATCACCGTCGAGCCTGGCGCCGTGATCGGTCCGCGGGCCGAAATCGGCGCCGGCAGTTTGATCGGCGCAACCGCCGTCATCGGGACTGACGTGCGGATTGGGCGCGATTGCTCGATTGGTGCCGGCGCGGTGATTACAGATGCGCTGATCGGGGACCGCGTGATCATTCATCCTGGGTGCAAGATCGGCCAGGATGGTTTCGGCTTCAGGGGCGCAGACGGTCAGCTCAAGATGCCGCAGGTCGGGCGCGTCATCATCCAGGACGACGTCGAGATTGGGGCTGGCACCACCATCGACCGCGGCGCCATCCGCGATACCGTGATCGGCGAAGGTACCAAGATCGACAATTTGGTTCAGGTCGGTCACAATGTCTGCATCGGCCGTCACTGTTTGGTGGTTGCTCAAGCGGGAATTGCGGGAAATTCGACTCTGGAAGACTTTGTGGTGTTGGGTGCGCGTGTCGACATAAGCAGCGATGTCACGGTCGCCGAGGGCGCCCGGCTTGTGGCCACGAACAGTGCGCATAACGACGTGGTGGCCGCCGCGCGCTCAGGTTAGTCCAAACGGCGGCAGACGAGTGAGACCAAGCGTATGGATAAGCCGGTCACAGTCCTGGAAACGGCGGATATCGCGGTCATCCTGCGAATGCTGCCGCACCGTTATCCATTTCTCATGGTCGACCGGGTCATCGATATCAGGGGAGACCAGCACGGCGTAGGTATCAAGAACGTCACCATCAACGAACCGCATTTCCAGGGACATTTTCCCGGAAACCCGGTGTTTCCGGGCGTGCTTATGATCGAAGGTATGGCGCAAACGGCCGGCGTGCTTTGCATCGCCAACCTCAAACTGAATCAGCCGAAGTCGGTCTTCTTCGTGACCATCGATAAGGCGAAATTCCGCCGACCGGTCGTTCCGGGCGATACCCTCGAATACCACATGGAAAAGATAGCCCAGCGCAAGACCATGTGGTGGTATCACGGCCTCGCCAAAGTGGCCGGCCATGTCGTCGCCGAGGCGGAAGTTGGCGCCACGATTTCCGCGACATGAGGGCAAAGGTCGATCCCTCGGCGCGGGTCGAGGCAACCGCGATCGGATCTAACGTTACGATCGGTCCCTACTGCACCGTCGGTCCGCACGTGACGCTTGGCGAAGGCTGCCGTCTCGTCGCGCACGTGAACCTCACTGGCCATACCTCGGTCGGTCCCCGCACCGTGATCCATCCCTTTGCCTCACTGGGCTCCCCGCCGCAGTCGGTGCATTACCGCGGCGAGCCGACGCGACTCGTGGTGGGCGCCGATTGTGACATCCGCGAAAATGTCACGATGAGCGTCGGCACCGAGGACGGTGGCGGGGTAACCGAGGTGGGCGACCGCTGTTTTTTTATGGTGGGATCGCATGTCGGGCATGACTGCAAGGTCGGCAGCAACGTCGTACTTGCCAACAACGTTCTGTTGGGAGGTCACGTCATTGTCGGCGACCATGCGAATTTCGGCGGGGGCGCCGTACATCGCATGGCAGGCTACGGCAGATCGCGTGCTCGCGCGAATATCGCCGAAGCAGCGCTCATCGTCTTCGGAGATGACCTTCACCGTCTCCAAGATTTCGCCCAGGTCGGCGCAGTTGGACACGACGTATCCCGCATTCCGCAGCGTCTCGAAGTGAAATGTCGGATTGGCGAAGAAAAGTCCCCTTGGGGTGACCGCGGGCGCGGAACCTGGTGGCGCTGGCGCAGCACCGCTGCTCTCGGCTGTCTGCACGGGGGGAGTGAGGCCAGTGGCGGCCAGACCGGCCGCAAAGACTGCCAGGGCGGTGCGTCGAGCGACGGGGGAGTTGCTTACGGACATCTTCATCTCCTCCGGTCCGGCAACTTCATGGCGCCGCGAATGGGCGCTCATGATTGAATGATAGGCTCAGGCTAAGGGCGGGTTCTTTCCTACGCTAGTACCTTTGCCGGAAATCACAGCCGGGGGTCGCCTTCTCAATAGGCGACGCCCTGGGGTAGCACCGGACCCAGTTGGCCAATTGTACTGCCGGGATAGCCTACTAAGAATGGCGGGCGATCTGGGAAGTTCATTGATGGTTTATCCTTATATTTACTTTTGGAACCGCATGGGCCGGAAGGGTCAGCGTTGTCGTGTTTTGTGTCGTGGAAGTCTCAACTCATGTTGTGTGGAGTTCGAGGATGGATTTACCATGGTGACGAGCCGCAATGCGTTGAGGCGGGATTAATTTCAGGAACCGCCAACGACTTCGATCCGCCACGTCGCGCAGATTCATTTTGCGTTGCGCCCTCGACCAGCGCCCGTAGCTTTTGACCCCGCTCTCGCTAACGACCTCGGTCCATTCCCGGCCGGCAATGACCTCGACCAGGATCACCTCCCGCGGGCCTGAAATGCATGCGCATCGCTGGTCGGGCGAGCGGGGCGTTGACGTGGCGTTAAGGTGACGTGGGTAAACGAATTCCCGGGCCGGGATTGGGTTTTTGCGTGCCCGGCCTCGGCTACGTGCGCGTGCGGGACCGCCGATAGAAGGCCTCGCTTTGGGCTTGGTTGACTCGCCTGTGCGTTGGATTGACTGGAAGACTGTCCGCAGCGGAAACGAGTCCAGCGGGCGTAGCGCACTCCCTGACTCAATGGCGGCTAATCCCGACCTTGCGATTCGTTGCTGAGCGCCGTTATCGGTCCGATCCCTTTGATCTCGATCAAAGACGCGACAGCACAATCCCTGCATGGTGCCAAAAAACAACGAAGGGCCCGTCAATGAACATTCGCCCTTTTTCCCCGTCGCTGACCGCCGGCATCGGGCTCTGCTGATGTGCTTACCGGCCAGCACTTTGGGAACCTCCGGAAAATTCATTGACCATCGACCCTAAGTGCGAGCGCCAACGAGCCGGCCGATGAGAACTTTGAGCATTTGCCTTGCATTGCTCGGCCTCGCCGCGCTGGTGCAAGGCCTGATCGACCCGGATCATGCCGGCGCGCTCTTCGGCGTTGTCGTGCTGCTGTGCGCCGCTACGACTTTCGGCGCACGCGGCATTTCGACCTTTCTCAAAATCTTCGTTGGCATTTTTTCGATCGAGACGATCGTGTTCGGCGTCCCCGTGCTCGCCGACCGCTTCGGTCTGTGGCCTGCGGGCCTTGCACTTTTAACGCTTGGAGTAGGTAACAAGCCGTTTCAGTCGGTGCCGCTCACTGAGGCGATCTTCTCAATCGTGGTCTATTTGCTGGCGCGGTCAAACATGGTTGGCCAGGTGATGCACATTGCCGATCGGTACTTCAATGCCGATACGGTCGGCCGGGCGCAGATTTGGCCGTTCCGTCCGTTCACAGCGCTGGAGTGCCGCATCGCGGTGGCGCTCGTCGTCGCACTCGTCCTCATGAACCAGGTCCAGGTGGGCGTCGTCGTGCGGATCAATTTCTTTAATCGCGACATTTTCAACGCGTTTCAGCAGGGCGATGCGTCGGCGTTCTGGCACCAGCTCCTGTTTGTGTTCACGCCTTGGCTATTCGTCTATGTGAATATCACGGTACTCAATTTTTTCGTACAGTCGATGCTAATCATACGCTGGCGTCGATGGTTAACCGAGCATTTCGTCGCGCGCTGGCTATCCCACCACAACCATTACCGCATCAGTCTCGTTGCCGGTCAGACCGACAATCCGGATCAGCGCATTGCCGAGGACGTCTTCCGTTTCATCAATGGCGGCTCCGACGGCTCAATCACCGCCTACGGCCTCTATGATTTCTCGATCATCCTGATCGCAACGGC
>Ga0207744_1000047_pt1 | contig 20404 bp, 20 predicted proteins | sample LuqExpMetageno56_FD_187814 | JGI IMG/M metagenome (GOLD analysis project Ga0207744, IMG submission 187814) | Tropical forest soil microbial communities from Luquillo Experimental Forest, Puerto Rico - Sample 56 (SPAdes) | ecosystem: Environmental > Terrestrial > Soil > Tropical forest ... | reverse complement strand
CTCCTTGCTCAAAGCCACGGTCAATCCCAGTCCGGCGAATAGGACCAATCAACCAGCCGGCCGCCGCGGCGTGCAAGTCCGGCGATCTTCTTCATTTCGGTATCTGACAGTCTGAAATCGAAAATGGTGAAATTCTCCTGCAGTCGCTCGATCTTGCTGGTGCGCGGAATGACTGCGATACCCTGCTGCGTGAGCCAGCGTAGGCAAACCTGCGTTGCAGTCTTTTTGTGTACCTCGCCGATGCGCCCGAGCAACTTGTCACCCTTGACGCTGCCGCGCGCGACCGGACTATAGGCCACCATGGCCATGCCGTGTCGGCGGCAGGCGGCGATCACCTTGTCCTGATCGAGATAAGGGTGACACTCGACCTGATTGCAGACCAGCGGCTCACTGCATAGCTTGTTGGCTTCATCGAGCAGCGCCATTGTGAAGTTCGACACGCCGATCGCCCGCGCATAGCCCTCGCGCCTCATCTTGGCCATGGCACCGAGCGTTTCAGACAGCGGCACTCGCGGGTTCGGCCAATGTATCAGCAGGAGGTCGATGACGTCGAGCCGCAGGCGCGCCAGGCTTTCCTTCACCGAGCGTTCGAGATCGAGCGGCGCAAGCATCGTCGGCTGCACCTTGGTGGTGACCATCACCTCGTTGCGCTTGCCGGACGCGCGCACGCCCTCGCCCACCTCGCACTCGTTATCATACATCTGCGCCGTGTCGATATGGCGATAGCCGATGCGGATCGCCTGCTCGGTCAACCGCGCGCAATCGCGCCCGTGTAGCGTCCAGGTGCCGAGGCCAATAATCGGAATCTTGAATCCTTTGGCCTCAATGACGTGCATCAAGGAGTATCCCATACCGGCGCATGCGGCGGATTGACCACGCGCATGTTTGTGGCGTTGAGCTTCTTGAGCTCAGCCATCTCGGCATCCGACAGCTCGAAGTCGAACACCTCGATGTTTTCCTTCATGTGCGCCGGCGTCGCCGTGCGCGGGATCGAGATGCAACCGAGTTGAATGAGATAGCGCAGCGAAACCTGCGCGGCGGACTTGTCGTGCGCTTTGCCAATCTTCTCCAGCACTTCGGCGCCCGGCACCCTGCCGCGCGCGATCGGCACATAGGCAACCACCGCCATGCCGTGCTTCTTGCAAGCGGCGAGCACCTTGTCCTGGTTGATAAACGGATGCACCTCGATTTGGTTGCAGACCAATGGCTCGGTGGTCACCGCCCAGGCCTCGTCCAGCATCTTGGTGGTGAAATTGGCGACACCAATATGTACGGCCTTGCCGTCCTTCTTGGCCTGGCACAGAGCACCGATCGAGACCTTGAAGGGGATGTCCTTGTTGTTCCAATGGATCAGCAACAAGTCGACATAGGGTAATTTCAACTTAGCGAGACTCTGGTCGAGCGACATGACGAAATTTTCTGGCATCAAGTTGTTTTCGCGCACCTTGGTGGTGATGAGCACCTCCTCGCGCTTGACGTTGGAGGCACGCAGACCTTCACCATTCTCCACCTCATTGCCGTAGAAGGCCGCCGTGTCGAGATGTCGGTAGCCCATCTGCAGCGCGGTCTTCACCGCCTGAACGCAAATATCCCCCTTTAGGGTCATGGTGCCGAAGCCAATTTGCGGAATGCGGCAACCATGGGCTTCAACGACTTGCATTACAATCTCCGTGGTCTTCGGGCTGAGTGAACTCGGTGAGAGACAAAGAATGCCCCGCCTACGGCGTGCTGCCAACCGGGTCTGTTGCCGTCGGCAGCGAGCCGCGACAAGCGCTGGCGGCGCCAAACCGTTGGCCGCGCTGGCGATCGTCGTCTCCCTGCCGGTGCTGCACGAAGGCTCCGAGGTCGTGCTGTTCCTTTACGGCATTTTCGCCTCTGGCGCCTCGGGCACGGCCATGCTGTTCGGCGGTCTGCTCGGCGTCGCCGCCGGCGCCGCTTTCACAGCGCTGACCTATTTCGGGCTCTTAGCGATTCCCAACCGCTACATTTTTGGCGACGAGTTGGCTCATCGCGTTACTTGCCGCCGGAATGGCGGCGCAGTCGGTGCAGTTACTCAGCAGTGCGGGCGTGGTAGTCGCGCCCGCGCCGTCTGGGACACATTCTGGCTTCTCTCGGAGACAAGCTTGCTCGGCAAATTGCTGCACACCTTGGTCGGCTACAGCGAGCGGCCGACCGGGATGCAGTTGATGGCCTATATCGCAACGCTGTTCCTGATGTTCCAGCTGATGCGTCTCGCGCGCTACGTGCCAAGCGAGCACCAGGCCCCCGCTGAATAGCAGCTCAGCGTTTGCCGCCCAACGCGGCGAAGGCCGCATCCGGCGCCTTGTCGATCAGCTTTAGCAACGCTCGCGCCGGACCGCGCGGTGAGCGTTTCCCCTGCTCCCAATTGCGCACGGTCTCGATCGGCACCTCGATCTTTTTCGCAAAAGCCGCCTGCGTGAGCCCGCAGCGCGTACGCACCTGGCGCACGAACGAGGCCGGATCGCTGTAAACAAAGGTCCTCTCACTACCATCGGGCATGATCTCGACGATTCGCCCGTCCGCTTTCAGCCGCACCCGCATCATGTCCCGCCTCCAATAAAGGTCGGCTGGAAGCCTAGCTGATTCGCCAGGGCGAAAAGTTAATGGCGAGAAACAACAATGGCTGACTAGGCCAATGGCCTGGTACCACTCCCTACCGCGTCTTCTCGAAGATCTCCCGGCCGATCAGCATGCGGCGGATCTCGCTAGTGCCAGCGCCGATCTCGTAGAGTTTGGCATCACGCAGAAGGCGGCCGGTGGGGAAGTCGTTGATGTAGCCGTTGCCGCCGAGGCACTGGATCGCCTCTAGCGCCATCCAGGTGGCGCGCTCGGCGGCATAGAGGATGGCGCCAGCCGCATCCTCCCGCGAGGTGCGGCCTTTGTCGCTGGCCTTGGCCACAGTGTAGACGTAGGCCCTGGCTGCATTCATCGTCACATACATATCGGCGAGCTTGGCTTGCACCAACTGGAAGCGGCCGATCGGCTGGCCGAACTGCTGACGCTGGTGCACGTAGGGAATCACCACGTCCATACAGGCCTGCATGATGCCGAGCGGTCCCGCCGAAAGCACCACTCGCTCGTAATCGAGGCCCGACATTAAGACGTTGACGCCGTTGCCCACCGCACCGAGCACGTTCTCCTGCGGCACTTCGCAATCAGTGAACACCAGTTCGCTGGTGTCGGAGCCGCGCATGCCGAGCTTGTCGAGCTTCTGTGCTGGCGCGAAGCCTTTCATCCCCTTCTCGACGATGAAGGCGGTGATACCGCGACTGCCTGCGGTGCGGTCGGTCTTAGCGTAGACAACCAGCGTGTCGGCGACCGGCCCATTCGTGATCCACATCTTCGAGCCGTTGAGGATGTAGCGGTCACCCTTCTTGTCGGCGCGTGTGCGCATTGACACCACATCGGAGCCGGCACCCGGCTCAGACATGGCAAGCGCGCCGACGTGCTCTCCGGAGATCAGCTTGGGCAGATATTTCGTCTTCTGCTCGGCATTGCCGTTGCGGCGGATCTGGTTGACGCAGAGATTAGAATGCGCTCCGTAAGACAGGCCGACCGCGGCACTGGCGCGCGAGATCTCCTCCATGGCGACACAATGCTCGAGGTAGCCGAGGCCGGCGCCGCCGAATTGTTCGTCCACGGTGATGCCGAGCAGCCCGAGTGCGCCCATCTCCGGCCACAGGTCGCGCGGAAAGACGTTGTCGCGGTCGATGGCGTCGGCGCGCGGTGCAATGCGGTCCTGCGCGAAATCCTGCACGGTTCTGCGCAACGCTTCGACGTCGGACCCAAGGTCAAAGTCGAAACCCGTCCAGGCGTTAGGAATCATCTCACTCTCCGGCACGCGCCATGCGAGGCGCAGCGAAGATTCTATAGGCTTACAGTCAGGCTGTCAGCGTGTCAGGCTACGATCCGCCACGACAAGGCGTGAAGCTGCGAGCATGTGGTGGACGCAAAGCACGCGGCGCGCCGGTGAAGTCGGGCTTGGCGCCAGTCCGCCGCAACCACGCCAACAGCAGGCTCGCGAGTTTGCATCCACCGCCACCGTTGGGACCCGCTGCCTACTCCAAATTCGCTGCTCCCAGGCTGCGGAATTGCGAGCCAAAGCTAGGTGGCGAATTGGCGAGTCAGCAACCGGGTTAACAAATCATAAGCGGCCTTGCTCGCGGCCGGTGGTTGAAGTCAATTGGCGGGCAACGAGCTTCCGATGATACGCCTTCTTGCGACTGCGGCGATCGCCGCCATCCCGTTGACCGCCGCAGCGGAGCCGTGTCCGGGCAATCCCGAGGCGCTCGGCACCGAGCGTGTGCTGACCGTCGACTCCGGATCGGCGCCGCGCGTTGGCCGCAAGCAATTCCCGAACACGTTGCCGCTGCAACGCAAGGAGTTGGTGCTCACTTTCGACGACGGCCCTTGGCCCGGCACCACATCGCGCGTGCTCGACGCACTTCAGCATGAATGCGTGCGCGCCACCTTCTTCCTGCTCGGCCGCAACGTCACGGCACATCCCGAACTTGCCCGGCGCGCCATGGCCGAAGGCCATACCCTAGGCCACCACAGCTACTCGCATCCCCTGCTCGCGCGCATGGCACCTGCGCGCGCGGAAGCCGAGATCGACCGCGGCATCGCCGCGGACGAACTGGCGCTCTACGGCCAGCGCAGCAGCCAACCAACTACGCCGTTCTTCCGCTTTCCAGGTTTTGCCGCCAACAGCGCCCTGCTCGAGCGGATGCAACAGCGCCACATTGTGGTGTTCGGCGCCGACGTCTGGGCGAGCGACTGGGTGACGATGAGCCCGGCTCAGGAATTGCATTTGATCCTCGCCCGCATTGAGCGGGCCGGGAGCGGTATCGTCTTATTTCACGACACCAAGTCGCAGACTGCGCAGATGCTGCCCGCTTTCTTGCGTGAGCTAAAACGAGGCGGATACCGCATCGTCCATGTCGTCCCCGGCGGCTAAACCGCGTCTTCCGCCAAAGACGTCACTTTTTAACCGCAACAGGCGAATTAACCGCAACAGGCGAAAAATCGTCCATCAGCGGGCCGGGACGGTTCGCATTGTTTATTGAGGGTCGCCAGAACGCGGTTTCCGCACGCACGTCAATGGACGAGGTAGCCCAGACCCCAGATCAAGACTATGAGCGAGCCGAAGAACAACGCTAGAAACGCGTTCAACGCTTCAAGTCTTCATCGTCCATCAATGGCCTACACCTTGCATGACGAAATGGTTCAGGGCCCAAGCGAATGCCGCGAACGCGGCAACAACCAGCGCTGTCAGAAAAAAGCTCAACCAGTCACGATTCATCGCCTCTGAATCCAAACTCGATAATTTTAACCTTGACCTCAAAAACTGCTTTGATCTCAATGATCTCTGATAGGCATTCACACTAATTTTCCGTTAAAACTCGAATCGGTATAAGACGCCTCGCTGTTTGGGTGAGAGCGCCAATTAGGTGCGATACGGTCGGGGGCTACAGTTGGAATGCGCATTTCTGCGATTGCATTGTTTTGCCTGACCGTCATCGGTCTTTCCGCAACGGCGAAATCCGAAGAATGCCCGGGAAACGCAAACGCGCTCGGTACCTCGCGCGTGCTTACCATCAGCCGGGGCGAATTCACTCGCATTGGAAGCATCCAGTACAAAGAAACGCTGCCGCTCGCCGATCACGAGATCGTGCTCACCTTCGACGACGGGCCGATCCCGCCCTATTCCAACGCCATCCTCAACGTACTGGATTCGCAATGCGTGAAGGCGACCTATTTCATGGTAGGCGAGATGGCTCAGGCTTATCCGGCGCTTGTCCGCCGCATCTACAATGCGGGCCACACCATCGGCACGCATAGCCAACACCACCCCTTCGGCTTCGAACACCTATCGATGCACCGCGTCGAACGCGAGGTTGACGACGGCATCGCCTCGGTGGATGCCGCTCTAGGCGATCCGAAGGCGGTGTCGCCATTCTTTCGTATCCCAGGCTTGGGCCGAACCAGCGAAATCGAAAGCTTTCTGGCTGCGCATTCGCTCGTGACTTGGAGCGCCGACATCGACACCGACGACTGGTGGCGCGGGACCACCCCGGACCAACTGGTGAAGCGCGCCATGCGCCGGCTCAACGCCAAGGGCCGCGGTATTATCCTGATGCACGATATCCATCCCGCGACGGCGCTGGCATTGCCGAGGCTGCTCAAGGAGCTCAAGAACGGCGGCTACCACATAGTGCAGGTGGTTCCAGCGGGCGACCGGCCCGTCTCTGTGCCAGACCTCGTCGCCTCGGCCGGGCCGGGAAAAGGTGTCTGGCCGCGTATCGTGGAATCGCATCCGGACTGGACCGGTGGTATCGACCCAAGGCTGCACTACCGCATCAAGAAAGTGCTGACAAAGGGACACCATCACCGGCCGGCGACAGTTGCCGAAGCGCAAGCACCGCTCGTCACAGGCAGCCGGAACTGGCAGATGAACCAGTTCTAGATTCCCTGCCAGGCGGCGTGCCGTGAACACAGCGGTCGCGGAAGATACGTTTCCTCGTCCGTCCCGCAACCGTCGCCACCAGGACGGCCGCGGGTCAACGAGCAAGGGGCCAGTCGCGTGGCGCTACGTGTGCTAACGCGCGCAAAGGTCGAAGCGGACTAGTTCGGCGCGGGTCACGCCATTAGCGAATGTTTCGCGACGCCTTCAGGCATCGCCGCTGCATCATCCCTGCGTCCCTATGGAAGCCGCCGCCGACCGGAAAGCAGCCCTATCGCGACGGGTCCGTGTTGCCCTTTGCCGACCTATGGGACGAATGGCACGATCCCGAAAGCGGTCAGCAGGTGAAGTCCTGCACGATCCGTTAAGTGCTGACGTGGCCAATTCACGATCGCATGCTGGTATTGTCTGAGCAATTTCGAGCTGTGATTGGCGGGCACGGCGGGACGAACGCGGTGACAGTTAACCGATTCATTATTGCCGGTGCTCTTCTCGCGCTTCTAAGCATCTCAGCACTGGTGAACGGTATGCGAAAGGGACGGGTTTACCTCCGCGGGCCACACGGTCGCGTCGATCGGCGCCGTCAGCCAATCCGTTTCTGGACAAGCATCATCGCAAGCGGGGTGGCGGCGTTAATCGGTCTGGCAATGATCGCGTGGGGCATTTTGCAAAGACTGGTATAGGCTGCTGCTTTCGGCGCTGTAGAGCCTGTAAACCGATCCCACCGAACTGCACTCGCCGCTCTCGGCGACGCCGTCGCCTGGACACCGCCTAGACCATCGCTGATCGCGGACAGAACCATCCGCCTGTTTCGCAGCACCCGAGCGTTCAAGACTGGGCCAGAACTAAGCAGCCCCAGCGAGCTGGATTGCTGCTACGTCCCACTGTAAATTTTCGACGCAAGGACAAATTGTTTTTAACTCGTGACCATATGAAAAGCTCCGGGCCGTTCCGGCCGTGTGAAAACAATTCTACACGTCGTGGTGGAGCAAGATTTATCCGAGCAGGCTGCTATTTGCGCAATAAGGATCCGTCAACGCAGTATGTTCGCTTCTTTTATTGCGCGTTCACAGTTCCCGGCTCACTGACGCCCGCGCCGTCGCCGCGTCACACGCGAAAGTGAACCAACTTTAATTTGCTGAGTTCGGCGCAGTTAAAATAAGATCGGAGCCGCTCTAAGTCCCCAAAGAGCACGGCTCCGATCCTACCCCCATCCCCCGTAGCCCTGGTGGGGTCGGGGCCGACCTTTTTTTAATACGACGCAATGACAATCACCGATTATGCGCCAATTATGGCATTCATCACGAACTTGCTCACATTGTTGCAGCACGCCACACTACTCGGTTGAAATCAAAAGCGAGTTTGGCGTGTCCGTTTGGGCCCCTGACTTATCGCCTCACCGTCGATATACCGGCCCGCTCTTCAACTCAGGGCGTTGGACTGACGCCTTGTAAGTTTTCAATCGGGCGAGATCAAGCGAACCGGCGCGACGGTGCGGCGACGAGATGATGCGCCAGCGCTACAATTGCCTTCTTGAGCCCGCGGCGCCTGGCGATCCGCATCGCCCTTGAGCCAAGACCATCGTATTGAACGTTTCGTTGGCTGACTTAGCGGCGTTTCTTGCCTTTGGTCGCCTTCTTGGCACGCGCTTTTTTGGCCGCTGGCTTGGTGGCCGCAATCTTGACCACCACTTCACCAGATACCGGATCGGTAAGCCCGAGCCCACCGCCTTGGTCTTCGAGATGCTCTCGGAATTTGTCGAGAATGCCGGTCATGAGGGGTCGCGCATCGACAATCTTCTGGAAGTTTACCCATTCGCCCACGAAGCAGAATGCATCTTCGCCCGTCTTGACCAAACACCCGCCGCGGAAACCCTTGACGTCGGGCTTCATGCGGCGGTGCTTCGCAATGAATTGCTCCTGATGGCCTGGCTTAACCCGGAACCGCACGATATTGAATGCCGTCATTTTGTCCTCCCAGCGCTGAAGGCAAAAAACTGCACTGATTTTCTGATATCCGCAAGCAACAGTCGGCGAGAAAGTGCTCCTATGCGCCCACCTATGCTGTCGCTCTTGCGGTCCACGGCCCTCGTCAAGGGACTCCGCTTTCCTGAAAAAGGTGCGCGGCTATATTGAATCGATGATGACCCGCATCGGTTATCAGCCGCTTCTCGCTGAGTCACGGACATTCGCCATCGGTAAACCGTTTACAAAGGAATCATTCGGCAACTCCTTCAAGCGGGCCTTGCCTAACCGCATGGGCTCCGCAAGATCGCGGCCACGCGCGCAGCCGAGAACGGCGCAGCGGTACGGTAGAGCTCAACGCCACTTTCGGCTGGCGCGGAACTGCGAATGGCCTTCCTTTACACGGAAGAGGCAGATCGGAAACGGCTCGCGCGTGACGCGACGCCCAAGATCGCAGGGCAGAACGAAGCTGCAACACCTATTCCCGCACCTTTCCAGGAGGTGCAGGCGCCAGAACGAAAATCGCAATGAAAACGATGGAAAGTTTGGAAAGTGGTGCGGTCGAGAGGACTCGAACCTCCACGGGTTACCCCGCTAGCACCTCAAGCTAGTGCGTCTACCAATTCCGCCACGACCGCATGGGGGGAGGACGAAAAGCCTTGAAAACTCGCGTCCCGGCGAAGCACGGTTGCTGTAACAAATAGGGTCTGGGGGGACAAGGGCCGTAACTAAAGCCTTATACCGAAATGGCGAGCCAGCACATTCGCCGATCTCAACCGCAATGCGGCTGCGATTGACCGCGACGGTGCCCTTGGCGACAGTCAGGTCGTTGGCGAGAACCCTGATCGCGTCATCTGAGTAGGCGTCGGGCTGAGCTGGAGCACCGGCGGATCGGTATGATGGTGGTACCGGAAACTACGGCGATATCGAAGCCCATTACAGCCCGCATATAACGGGCTGGCTTCAAGTCGTCATGGTATGGTGAACAGGTGGTTTATACGCGTGACGAATTGACCTTCGGGCTCGCCGCGCCGGCCGGATCAGGGGTGGAATGGCGCATTTCCGATGCGCTAGTGCCCTATCTGACGGCCGTGGAATTGATGCAGGCTCGCGCTTCTGCGATCGCCGCCGGCCGGGCCCGGGAGTTGGTCTGGCTGCTCGAGCACCCGCCGCTTTATACCGCTGGCACGAGCGCTAAACCATCGGCAGTCATCGATGCGCATTTTCCGATCTTCGAAAGCGGACGTGGCGGGCAGATGACCTATCACGGGCCCGGCCAGCGCGTAGCCTATGTGATGCTGAACTTGAAGACGCGGGGGCCCGACGTGCGACGGTTCGTCGCGACGCTCGAGGAATGGATCATCCGCACGCTTGCGACTTTCAACGTGTTCGGCGAGCGGCGCCAAGACCGCATCGGCGTCTGGGTGCGCCGGCCAGAGAAAGGCGAAGGCTTCGAAGACAAGATCGCCGCCATCGGCATCCGCGTTTCGCAATGGGTGACGCTCCACGGCATGGCGCTCAACGTTGAACCCAACCTCACGCACTTTTCCGGCATCGTGCCCTGCGGCGTGAGCGAGCGGCGCTATGGCGTGACGAGCCTTAGCGATCTCGGCGTCCTCGTGACAATGCCGGAGGTGGACATGGTGCTGCGCAGGGAATTTGAGCCGCTGTTCGGCGCCACAGCCGATCAGAACAGCACAGAGAACCGTTCGCCCGGAGCGCGCCTGCCGAGTTCCTCATCGGTGCCGTCGCGCTGATCGAGCGTCTCGACGCGCGATGAGCGTGGACCGCGCCGGGTCGTTTCGATCATCTCGGTAACGATCTGCGGCGCGCCGGCGAAAATTGCCTCGACGCTGCCATCGCGGCAATTGCGCACCCAGCCTTCCAGGCCACGTCGCAATGCCTCGTATTCGACAAAGGCGCGGAAGCCGACCCCCTGCACACGCCCCCGCACGGTCACGTGACGGATGATCATTCGAGCTCTCCGATCACGCGCGCGCCGGTCCAGCGCGAGCCGCTTAGGCGCTCAACTGAACGCACATAGGGTTCGGGCAGTTTCCAGGCGCGTGCGGACGCCGCGATCATCTCAACATAACCCGGCTTGGGCCGTCCCGGTGTCCGCCGGCGCAACAAATAAATCATCGCCGGCAGCATGCGGGCGCCGGCGCGCACTGGTAAATGCCGCACTTCGTAGAGGCCCGCATGCAGCAGCTCATAGGCGTGTAACCCCGCTACGTCGCGCGGGGTGAGCCGCCACAAGACGCCGTGCACGGTGTCGCCAGCGCTCGGCTTCACCGATCCCCACCCCTCGATACCGACGAAAAACCGGTAATCCTTAAGCGCCGCCACACCGAGCGCCCGCGCGCCCGGACAACGCTGCTTCATCGCGGCACCGTTCATATTGGAGCCATAGGCAAAATAAAGGGTCATGCCGCGGCCGCAACGACGATCAGGCAAACTCCAGGATCACTGCATCCACCGCCAGACTATCGCCCGGCTTGCAGTTAATCTTCTTCACCGTGCCGTCGATCTCGGCGCGCAGCACATTCTCCATTTTCATGGCCTCCACCACCGCCACGGTCTCACCGGCCTTTACTTCCTGGCCCTCCTTGACCGAGATCGAAACCACCAGCCCCGGCATCGGGCACGAAACATGCTTGAGGCTATCAGCCGCCTGCTTGACCGGCATCAGCCGCGCGTAGGCGGCCTCGCGTTCGGTGTATACATAGGCCTTGGTCTCGACGCCGCGGTAGGCAAGCGCGAAGCCATTCAGGATCGGCCGCACTTGCACCGCAACCAGATCGCCGTTGTAGCTGCCACTCCACAGCGGGTCGCCAGGCTTCCAATCCGACTGCAATTTGTGGCGGCCGCGCTTGCCCAAGAAACGCACTTCGATGCTGCCGTTCTCGCGCCTGACCTCGAGCTTGTGCTCAGTCTGCCCCAGCCAGACCGCACGCTGGCTCTGGCGCGTCACCAGGTGGCCCTCGGACTGGCCGGAAATCTGCCGCTTGCGCTCGCCCAGCACGAGATCGACGGCGGCAGCGACCGAAGCGATGACCTCGGCGCGCTGGCCTTCCGGCGCATGCGCGTGGAAGCCGTCGGAAAATTCCTCATTGATAAAGCCGGTCGACAGTTTTCCGGCGCGCCAGCGCGGATGCGCCATCAGCGCGGCGAGGAAGGGTATATTGTGGCGGATACCGTCAATGACGAAAGCGTCGAGCGCATCAGCCTGCGCCTCGATCGCTGCTTCGCGCGTCGGTGCATGCGTGACAAGCTTGGCAATCATCGGATCGTAGTAGATCGAAATCTCGCCGCCTTCATACACGCCCGTGTCGTTGCGCAAGGTGACGCCGTCGGCAACGCGTTCTTTGGGTGGCCGATAGCGGGTGAGCCGGCCGGTTGAAGGCAGAAACTTACGGTAAGGGTCCTCGGCGTAAACGCGGCTTTCGATCGCCCAGCCGTTAAGCTTCACCTCGCTCTGCCTGAGCGTAAGCTTCTCACCGGCGGCGCTGCGGATCATCTGCTCGACCAGGTCGATGCCGGTAACAAGCTCAGTCACGGGATGTTCGACTTGCAGCCGCGTGTTCATCTCCAGGAAATAGAAGCTTCGGTCCTGCCCGGCGACAAATTCGACGGTTCCGGCGCTGTCGTAGCCAACTGCCTTGGCGAGCGCGATAGCCTGCTCGCCCATCTTCTTACGTGTCGCGGCATCAAGCAGCGGCGACGGCGCTTCCTCGATCACCTTCTGATTGCGGCGCTGGATCGAGCATTCGCGCTCGCCGAGATGAATAACGTTGCCGTGCTTGTCGCCGAGCACCTGGATCTCGACGTGGCGCGGATCGGTGATGAATTTCTCTATGAATATCCGGTCGTCGCCGAACGAGGATTTCGCTTCTGACTTGGCACGGACGAAGCCTTCCTCCACTTCGGCCTTGGTATAGGCGATGCGCATGCCCTTGCCACCGCCCCCGGCTGAAGCCTTGATCATCACCGGGTAGCCGATCTCCTCTGCAATCTCGATCGCCTCGAGATGGTCGGTGATGATGCCGAGATGGCCGGGGACGGTGGAAACGTTGGCTGCCGCCGCGGCCTTCTTAGACTCGATCTTGTCGCCCATCGCGGCAATAGCATTCGGATTCGGCCCGATAAAGACGACGCCGGCGGCGGCGAGTGCCTTGGGAAAGGCCTCCCGCTCGGAGAGAAAGCCGTAACCGGGATGGACTGCTTCGACCCCACTCGATTTGCAGGCGTCCACAATCTTGTCCATCAGCAGGTAGCTCTTGGCCGCCTCCGGAGGGCCAATGAGAATCGCGGTGTCCGCCATCTCGACGTGCAGGGCGTCCTTATCGGCCTCCGAATAGATGGCGACCGTTTCAATTCCCATCCGATGGGCGGTTTTGATGATTCGGCAGGCAATTTCGCCGCGGTTGGCAATCAGTATACGCTTGAACATGCGGCGTTATGAAACATGCGGCGGTATGACTTACGGCGCCCACTTACGCGGGTCAGCTGCGGATATCGGCGTTGGTTACAATACTGTCTTAAAGACGGCGTATCCAGCGCGGCACACGACAAAAAAGCAGGGACATCTGCCAAGTCGTTTCGCCCAAATGCGCTCGTACTAGCCGTTGCTGCCATCGGACTGCAACTTACTAGTCCCTACGCTGAACCGCCGCACAACGTCATCCTGTCGTGCCGAACGGCCTACGCTGAAGTGACGTCTGCTGCAGTGTCAGCCGGTGGGCCGCCCGTGCTAATTTCGACGTCGCCGGATTTCCTGGCCGCACCGTGGGCGCGACCCGCCAGTCGCTAAATCCGTCCAATGCAATAACTTTACTTTTTCGCCCAGCCCGTTAGCGGCTTTGTTCTCCTCTGTGCGCGGCCCACGGGCTATTGCTGCTCTTTGCCGGCGCGTCTATTCAAGCTTTCGCTCGGCGGATTATATTAAGACTAGGACTTCCGCAAACATAAATTTTGGAGGATTTGTCATGGCGTTGGCGATTGGCGATACCGCCCCTGATTTCGAAGCAGACACCACGGAAGGCAAGATTCGCTTTCACGATTGGCTGAGCAACTCCTGGGGCGTGTTGTTCTCGCACCCAAAGGATTTCACGCCCGTGTGCACCACCGAGCTCGGTGCCATGGCGCGGCTCAAGCCGGAATTCGACAACCGCAACACCAAGATCATCGGCCTGTCGGTCGACCCGGTCGACAACCACAAAAAATGGTCGCAGGACATCAGGGACGTGGTCGGCTTCGCGCCCAACTATCCGCTGATCGGCGACACCGATCTGAAGATATCGAAGGCGTACGGCATGTTGCCGGCAGCAACCTCCGGCACTGCGGAAGGCCGCACCGCGGCCGATAATCAGACCGTGCGCAACGTGTTCATCATCGGGCCGGACAAAAAGATCAAGCTGATCTTGGTCTATCCGATGACGACCGGCCGCAACTTCGACGAAGTGTTACGCGTGCTCGACTCGCTGCAGATGACGGCCAAGCACCGCGTTGCGACGCCGGCCAACTGGAAACAAGGCGAGGACGTCATCATCGCCGGCTCGGTCAGCGACGAAGAGGCGAAGAAGATTTGGCCGCAGGGCTTCAAGGCGCCGCGGCCCTATATCCGTTACGTGCCGCAGCCGAAGGCGTAAGGTTTGCGCAGCTAACTTCGAAGGGCGCGGGAAACCGCGCCCTTTGTTTTTATAGCACTACCTCGGCTATAAAGCCCTCCCCACCAAACACCATTTCTATTCAGACGACAGAGCTGCCGCCCATGAACAAAGGAGCCGCCAAGCAACCGAGATATGCCGCATTTCTCGGCATCAAATTCACCCATATCTCGCCGGAGCGCGTCACTGCGGAGCTCGTAGCGCGCGAGGAACTCGACAACCGCTTCGGCATCATGCACGGCGGAGCGATTATGGGCTTCGCCGACAACGTCGGCGGCACCGCTACCATCGCTAACCTCAAGCCCAACCAGCGCACCACCACGATCGAAAGCAAAACGAATTTCTTTGCGCCGGTGCCGCTCGGCGACACGGCTTATGCCGAATGCACGCCGTTGCACCGCGGCCGCTCGACGATGGTCTGGCAGACGCGCGTCACGCGAGGTGACGGACGCCTGTGCGCGCTGGTGACGCAGACACAGATGCTGCTCGATCCGAAAGAGTAACGCCTAGTTCTGAGCCGGCCGCGCCGCGCCGCGATTGGCTAAAAACACGCCGACCGCACAGATCACAATGCCGGAAATTGAGAGCTCATCAAGCCTTTCACCGAACAGCAGGAAGGCGAACACGGCAGTAACCGCTGGTACAAGGTAGAAGAGACTGGCGAACCCGGTCGCGGCGGAGTGGCGGATCAGCCAGTACATCAGCGTCACTGTCCCAATCGAAAGCACTAGCACCAGCCAGCTCAGTGCGAAGATGAATTCACCGGTCCAATGGATCTCGCGCGTCTCGAAAGCGAAGGCGCCGATCCAGAACAGGACGCCGGCCGCCACATATTGCACCAGATTGCCGGTGCGCCAGTCGATATCGCCGCAATAGCGCTTCTGATAAAGCGTGCCGAAGGTGATGCCGAGCAGCGAGAACAGGCTAGCGGTCCAGCCGAGCCAGCTGCCGCCCACGAGGCTGCGGTTGTGCAGCACCAGCAAGACGCCGACGAGGCCGAGCGCGAGGCCGAGCCATTGCAGCGGCGTCACCTTCTCTCCCATGAAACGGTCGGCGATGGTCGAGGTGAGCACCGGCTGCAGACCAGGGATCAGTGCCGAGATGCCGGCCGGTACGCCGTGGCTGATGGCGATGAACACGCCGCCGAGATAGGTGCCATGTACCAAAGAGCCTGCCACCATGCTATGGCCGATGGCCGTGTAGCGTGGCCAGCGCGCTCCCACCAGTAGCGCCATGCCAGCAAGGATGATCACCACGAATATCATCCGCACACCCAGAAAAGTGAGCGGTTCGACATAGGGCAGGCCGTATTTTGCGCCGATAAATCCCGTGCTCCACAAGAGCACGAACAGCACTGGGGCGGCGGCCGATGCGAGTTTGCTCATGACATGATCGAATTCGCCTAAGTTTGCAGACCAACAGGAGGCACGAGGCGGGAAGCGCCGTTGGTTTAGCGCACAAAATTCCATCGGGAACTTGCAGCAGAGTTTTCTCCGTTTCATCGGAGCCAGCGACGCGCCCCCATCGGTTTTTTTAACCATCCCATCTGGAACTGGAGGAGCCGCTTTTTACCGGTCGGCGGTACAGCGGATCCGCGGTCGGACACCAGATTAGCGTAGTGCAACGGCATCGGCGGGCCTGGGGCTGGATTATCAAAATCGCAGCGATCGATTTGATCGCGTCTCTCGTGATCGCGGGCATCAGCCACGGCACGAATACCGCAAGCAGTAATCCATTGGCGACGACCGGCTCCGGCCTCAAGGCGGCCGTCGGCGCCGGCCACTAGTCCTTTGCAATCAAACAGTCCGTGCAATCAGTCAACCACCACCGGCCGGCCCGACAATACCGCCGGCGGGCGCGCCCGATCCGGAGGCGCCGTTAACCGCGACGACAAATCGAGCGCACCCGCCGGAGCGCGCACCGTCCGGCTGGCCCCGCTCAACCCTCAATAACCAGGCAGTTAGCCGACGATAGCAGAGAGGCCGAAACCGAGCGTCGCGCTGAGCACCGCTTCAATGGCCTGGAACTGCATGTCGCTGAGCACGTGGCTGACGTAAGGGAACAGCACTTGCCCCGCCGGCAGCATGACCGCTGCGACTACGGCAACGCACAATATTTTTACGACCATCGTTCGATCGATCATGTCTCCCCCCTCGCGCCTTTTTCTTAGTCTGTCACGAGTGACGGCGCCTGGGCAATATTCAGGTCTGGAAGGCCGGGTCGATCGGTACCCGATAGCCGTTGGCAAGCCGGTTGGTTTCGTTGGCCATGCCGGTCACCGCCATGACCTCACCGAACATTGTGTCCGTCATGCCGGCCTTGCGGGCAGCCGCGGTGTGGCTGGCAATGCAGTAGGCGCAGCCGTTGGTCACGCTAACCGCCAAATAAATCATTTCCTTGGTGAGCGGATCGAGCGTGCCGGGCGCCATGATCTCCTTCACGCTTTCCCAGGTGCGCTTCAAGGTGGCCGGATCGCGCGCGAGATATTTCCAGAAATTATTGACGTCCGGCACGTTGCGGGTCCGCTTGATGTCGTCATAGACGGCGCGTACGCCCGCCGAGGCGTCTGCATATTCGATCATCGTGATCTCCCCGTTCGCGAACTTTTGACTGTTTTCCTATTCCAGCGTCAGCCTCCAGAGCAACCAATTTTTATGTACGGAAATATTACTCCCGACACCTCATCGTGGGACTATATTTGGAGTCACGGACGCGTCGCTTAGTCTGTCGTCCTCGCCACAGCATGCGCGAGAACAGAATGTGGAAGACGCCGGACTACTTCGCGGGAAAAACGATCCTCGTCTTCGGAGCCACCAGCGGCACTGCCGCTCAATCTTCGCGCGCGAGCGCGCCAAGATGGTACGCCGACGTCAATGACAAAGCGTTGATCAGACAGCCGAGCAGGTCCCGTTCCAGGACTTGGAACTGCGCTCGCGACCTCTCCCCGCATGCCGGAAGGAGTAAAGAAAAGTCAAACCGGTAAATTGTCGTGCTTCCTAGGGGGCAGCTCCACGTGCTTGTGCCGCAGCATGGCGAGTGAGCGGGCGATGCGACGGCGGGTCGAGTGCGGCATGATCACGTCGTCGATATAGCCGCGCTCAGCTGCGACGAAGGGCGACAGGAAGCGGTCCTCGTATTCTTTGGTGCGCGCGGCGATCTTGTCCGGGTCGGCCATGTCGGCACGGAAGATGATCTCGACGGCGCCCTTCGCCCCCATCACCGCGATCTGCGCCGTCGGCCAGGCGTAGTTCAGATCGCCGCCGACGTGCTTTGACGCCATAACGTCGTAGGCGCCGCCGAAGGCCTTGCGCGTGATCACGGTGATCAGCGGCACCGTACACTGACTGTAGGCGAACAGAAGCTTGGCGCCGTGCTTGATCAGCCCGCCGTATTCCTGGTCAGTGCCGGGCAAGAAGCCGGGCACGTCGACGAAGGTTACGATCGGGATCTGGAAGGCGTCGCAAAAACGGACGAAGCGAGCCGCCTTGCGCGAGGCGTCTGAATCGAGCACGCCCGCGAGCACCATCGGCTGGTTGGCGACGAAACCGACGGAACGCCCGTTCATCCGGCCGAATCCGACGACGATGTTCTTGGCGTGCGCCGCGCCGATCTCGAAGAAGTCGCCCTCGTCCACCACCTTCAGGATGAGCTCCTTGATGTCGTATGGCTTGTTGGGATTGTCTGGGATGAGCGTGTCGAGCGATTCATCGATGCGGTCGGCTGGGTCCTGCGTCGGCCATTCCGGGACACCGTCCTCGTTATTGGCGGGCAGGAAGTCGATCAGCCGGCGCATCTGCAGCAGGCACTCGACATCGCTCTCGAAAGCGCCGTCGGCGACACCCGACTTGGTGGTGTGCACGGAAGCGCCGCCGAGCTCCTCAGCGGTGACGACTTCGTTAGTCACCGTCTTCACCACGTCTGGGCCGGTGACGAACATATAGCTCGTGTCGCGCACCATAAAGATGAAATCGGTCATCGCTGGCGAATAGACATCGCCGCCCGCGCAGGGACCCATTATCACGCTGATCTGCGGGATGACGCCGGAAGCGACGACGTTGCGCTTAAACACCTCGCCGTAACCGCCTAGCGCGGCGACGCCCTCCTGGATGCGGGCGCCGCCGGCGTCGAACAGTCCGATGATCGGCGCGCGCGCGCGCAACGCCATGTCCTGCACCTTGACTATCTTTTGCGCGTGCGTCTCGGACAGCGAGCCGCCGAACACGGTGAAGTCTTTGGAGAACAGATAGACGGTGCGGCCGTTAACGGTGCCCCACCCGGTAACCACGCCGTCGCCGGGAATCTTGGTCTTCTCCATGCCGAATTCGTTCGAACGGTGCTCGACGAACATGTCGAATTCCTCGAACGAGCCTCTGTCAAGCAGGAGCTCGATGCGCTCGCGCGCAGTCAGTTTGCCGCGTTTGTGCTGGGCCTCGATGCGCGCCTTGCCTCCGCCGAGCCGGGCCTCTTCCCGGCGCTTTTCCAGTTTGTCGAGGATGTCCTTCATCACCTTCTTGGCCCTGAATTGCGCACCGACTCCCAACTCTATTAAATCTCTCCCAAAGGAAGAGGTCAGCGCACGAAGTGCACCGGGTGAGGGGCTACAAACTTTGGAGTCTGGGCCCCCCTCATCCCAACCCTATCCCCAACCGAGACCGGAACAGGGTCTCATGACAAAAGATATACCAAGAAATACAAAACCTTATATGCATCTCCAGGAGGCGTCGGGTCGGCAGGCAGCATATAGGTAGCAGGCACGAAATGTGAGCATCAGACTTCGAATCTGGCGGTCAGGGGTTCGAATCCTTTCCGCCTCGCCAATGATATTTACGGGTTAGTACGAACACAATGTCGGCTCGATCCTTAAAAAAATCCGGGGTAAGCAGCGGGAGTCTCACGAACGTGCCATCCCGATTAGAGCCGACTTTTTGAACCATGTCTCATGGGTTCAATAAAAAGAGCTGTTCATTCGAGCGCGAACGAACATGGGCCATGTTTGGTCGCCTTGCTTACCTGGAGGTCGGCGAGCGGCTCCAATCCGCTGTTCCTGATTGCCTCGCAAGCGCGCGCGGAGGCAAGGAATTCGATCAGTCGTTTAGAGCCTTCAATCTCTCTCGAACCGGCCACCACGGCGGCTGAAAACACCTGCATGAACTGGATCTCTGGTGCGATGCTGCCCGCGAAGTCGACGCCAACCGCGTGCAAAATTTCGCTGACCGGCAGGACGGCAAGATCCGCGTCTCCTGCGGCGACCATGTCGGTCGCATCCCTGCCGCGCGGCGCCGCCTTGACACTGATCTTTTCCGCGATGCCGATCCGCGGAAAAAGATCGGTCGTTAGCCAGATACCGCTGGTGCTTCCGCCGATCGCGACGGTTTTGGCCCTGAGCAGGGCTTGTTTAAAGGTTTCGACGGTGCTCACGTCGGACTTCGGAGTCCCCGCCCGCACTGCCACACCGAGGGGTACCCGCGCAAGATCCACGTTCGTGCCGGTGGCAATCCTATTCGCGGCGATGAGCTCACTGAGGCCCTCCCTAGAGAGGATCACCACGTCAGCTTCCACGCCACGGGCAAGCTGCGCCGCAATTGTTTGTGGCCCTGCTCCCTGCGACGCACCCGATCCCGTCGCGACCTCGATGTCGCTCATTCGCTTGAATTCCGGCAAAAGCCGCTCATACGCGCTGGCGAACCCACCGGATATCAGAACATTCAACTGCGCCGACTCACTCATTTTCGTCACGCTGCTATTTTGGCCAGTCGCGGCCCTACTCCGGCCAGCTCCGGTGCTTCTGACGAAATCGTAGCACATTACGCTCGGCAGTAGGTCGCAGCTGGTCAGGTGTGGTCTTACGATGCCCGTACGGGCGGCGTTTGGTCGGCGATCCCTGAAGAGAGACAGCCGTGCAGACGCACTTCTACTCAACGGAATCCAGAAGACGGTCTCATGACAAAAGATACATCAAGCAATGCGAGACCTTATATGTATGTCCGGTTTCAGCTTCTTGCAACGCCGATGACGGCGTTCCTAAAGGATATAAACGAGCGAGAGCGTCAGGCGATCATCTCATCAGTCGCTTCCAAGACTGCGACTTTCTCGGCGCCCTCCATGCTCGATGGCGGCAAGTTTACGTTCCCACAGGAGGCGTATGTAGCCATTGCGTGGCCGTCCGGCCATGTCCGGTAATGCCCCCTCGCGTCATTTCGTGGCGACGCAATAATTCAGTCGCTTTCGGAGCCGAGCGGACATTGACCGCTAGCTAAACTCCGTGCCCTCGGAATGACCCATAGATG
>Ga0207744_1000044_pt1 | contig 20687 bp, 17 predicted proteins | sample LuqExpMetageno56_FD_187814 | JGI IMG/M metagenome (GOLD analysis project Ga0207744, IMG submission 187814) | Tropical forest soil microbial communities from Luquillo Experimental Forest, Puerto Rico - Sample 56 (SPAdes) | ecosystem: Environmental > Terrestrial > Soil > Tropical forest ... | reverse complement strand
ATTGGGTCGGCAGCTACTCGTTTCGTCGGCGATTCACCGTGGCTGCAGGTCGCTAGGTCCCATCATTCCAAAGCCACCGGAGTCGCGATGCATCCAGCCGCGCTGCCCCATCATTCCATGCCAGGCGCCGAATTGCTGCTCCTCAAGTCGTGCGAGCACGATAAACCGGTGTTTTTGTGCATCGTCGAGGCTCTTATAGAGCGGGCCGATTGCATCGGCGAGCTTCTTAAGCCCGGTGCCGCGCTGAGTCAGTGTGTCAGCGAGCAATTCAAGCCGTTCAACCGGATCCGTAGGACGATCGGCGCTGGCGCGTGCGGCAAGTCGCTCGGCGCGCTGTTTGATCAACTCGCGCATCGCACTTTCTACAGCCGGCCAATTCTTTTCCTGCTCCGCGGTTAGCTTTAAGCCGGCATGCAAGGCTGCGATGCGAGCCTCGCCGAACGCAGTGATGTCCTCTGCGGTTGGGCGCCACCTCGGTGCGAAGTCGCCTTCGCCTGGACTCTGTTGCGCGTAGGCGAGCGTAGCGCCGGCAATTGCAAGCGCGGTCGAGCCCGCTAGAATAGTCTTCCACATAACCTTCCTCCAATGGCATTCCAGATGGTGCCCATAGTGGAACGTGGTGTTGCCTTTTCAAGTTAAAGTTTGGACAGAGCCCAAATATTAATTTTCGAGCCAATGACAGGCAGGGGTTTACGATTATGAACAGTATCAACAGGTAAATTGTGACTTCTGATTTGCTCAGTGTGGTTAGAATGCAAAAACTGATGCCATCTTAGCGCTTCGCCTAAGATTATCTGCAGCGAGAGAAACTAAAACTATATGCCATGTTGATTTACGCTTGCCACACCATCCCGGCTGCCGCGCAGGAAGTCTATGGTTGCGAGGCTCCGTAGCCTTGGTCACTCTGAACGGATTGTTTGACAGAACGAACCTTAAAAAGTCCAATGATCTCAACCTAGGCTTCGGCCGATGGCTGCGCGCCGATGTGCCATTTGTTAGTGGGTAACGCAGTCGGATGACAACTACTCCGAAACAGCGGGTATTTGATCCCGCACGCGTTACATTCTAAAGAGGTTGATAAAGTGAAATTTCCTCGCAGAAAATTTCTTCGTCTTGCAGCGGGTGTCGCCGCGCTGCCAGCCGTCGCGCAGATTGCAAGAGCACAAAGCTACCCGACGCGACCGGTGCACATCGTCGTCGGCTTTCCCCCTGGCCAAACAGCTGACATCAGCGCGCGCCTGATAGGTCAATGGCTGTCGGGGCGACTTAACCAGCCATTCGTCATTGACAACAGACCGGGCGCTAGCAGCTCTGTCGCCACCGAACTCGTCGTGCATGCGCCCCCTGACGGCTACACGCTTCTCTACGTCGTTTCGAGTAATTTTATCCATGCGACCCTGTACCCGAAGCTCGCTTACAATTTCATTCGCGACATCGATCCAGTCGCAAGTACCGCCCGCACGCCCCTTGTCATGGAGGTAAATCCATCCGTTCCGGTCACGACAGTTCCCGAGTTCATTGCCTATGCCAAAGCCAATCCGGGCAAACTCAACATGGCCTCGGCGGGCAACGGAAATTCGACACACATGGCCGGCGAACTGTTCAAGATGATGACCGGCGTCGATATGATTCACGTACCATATCGCGGCTCGGCACCCGCGCTCACCGATCTACTCGGCGGTCAGGTACAAGTGATGTTCGACGTTATGACGTCTTCCATCGAATATATCAGAGCTGACAAGCTGCGGGCACTGGGGGTGACGACCGCGACGCGTTCCCAAGCGCTGCCGAATATCCCGACTGTGGGCGATTTCGTACCAGGCTATGAGGCGAGCGCAGTAGGTGGCATTGGCGTTCCCAAGCACACACCTACTGGGATCGTCGACAAACTCAACCTGGAGATCAATGCGGCCCTCGCCGATCCTAAGATGAAGTTGCGGTTTGCCGAATTGGGAGGCACGCCGGTGCCTGGCTCGTCGGCCGACTTCGGCAAGCTCATAGCTGAGGAAACCGAGAAGTGGGCCAAGGTAATAAAGTACGCAAACATAAAGGCCGAGTAATACGGCTCCGCAGTCTTGAGTTCCATAAGTTGTGGCATCGAGAGCTGTTCCGAATTTACCGGTTTCGGCCCTATCACGCTACGCAGAACGGCGCGCATGATCTGGAGTTTGAGAACATGATCAACCAAAGGGTGCGGTGGTTATCGACGATGCTTTATTGTAACGCAGTGGTTCCGTCCGTCAAACTCTTGAAGATGATGGGCAGGGATCGACCTCGTGCATGTGCCATTCAAGGGAGACGCGCCAGCGGTCACCGCGGTTTTGTCCGCGAATATTTGCAGTTTTTCAGAACGGATACTGCAAGTGGGGCGCCTGATGAATTTTCAGCATGTATCGCCTCGGAAACGAGCCAATTGTTCGCAGTCACGCGCGCATCAAAAATCACACCAAACTGACTGGAAGCACCGCGGTGGCTGGAGTCCCCCTCATTGGCATTACCATGGGAGACCCGGCAGGGGTCGGGCCGGAGATCATCTGTCGCGCTCTTGCTGAACTGCCGCCAGCGCAGCGCGCGCGAATCATTGTGTACGGTGACATAAAATTTTTACAGCGCGCGAATACGCTAACTAAAAGTGGCCTCTCATTCAGTGATTTTGGATCCTTCTCAAATGGCAGAGGAGTGTCGCTCGTACACATTCCTGTTGAGCAGGCGGAGCTTGTACGAGATGGGATGATGAATGCTGCCGCGGGGACCTGCAGTTATGCCTATATAAAATGCGCAGTGGTCGCCGCACTCGCTGGAAAAATATCCATAGTTGTCACTGCACCAATCAACAAAGAGGCCCTGCATGCTGCGGGTCATCCGTTCGAGGGGCATACGGAGTTGCTTGCCCATCTTACTGGCGCAAAGTCCTCTTTTATGTTGCTAGCTTCTGACAAACTTTCCACCATCCACGTCTCGACACATGTGTCGCTCGCCGGCGCCGTACAAAGAGTGACAACCGAACGTGAACTTGCTACGATTCGTATTGGCAATACGCATTTGAAACGACTCGGCATTGCGCAGCCGCGCATCGCAGTGGCCGGATTGAACCCCCATAGTGGCGAAAACGGGTTATTCGGAAGGGAAGAGATTGATTATATAAAACCAGCTATTCGAGCGGCACAAAGCGAAGGAATTAATGTTCAGGGGCCTATTTCGGGCGATACGGTCTTTTACCGTGCCATGCAGGGCGAATTTGACCTTGTCGTCGCGCAGTACCACGATCAGGGTCACATCCCGACCAAGCTGATCGCGTTTGATACCACAATCAACGTTAGCTTAGGGCTTCCGATATTACGAGTTTCGGTGGACCACGGAACGGCGTTCGATATCGCATGGAAGGGTGTTGCGCGTCACGATAACATGCTGGCGACCATTGCTTATGCAAGCAGACTTTGCATGTCTTGAATCTAGAAGCGCCGAGAAGCGCAGACCGGAGATGCCGCCTCATAGTCTCGACATCGCCATCGTAGCCGATGATCTTACGGGCGCCCTCGACACGGCCGCACCATTTGCCTCTTTAGGGTTTAGTACGAGCGTTTTTCTCGATCAGGAGCAAGGGCATTTAAGTATTCTTTCTGAAACGCAGGTTTTGTCTTTAAACAGTGACAGTCGCCATCTCCCTCCCGGGGAGGCGGAAGAACAGGTGCATATTGCCGTTGCTGCTGCGCTTAGCCAGCGCCCTCGCATTTTATTCAAGAAAATTGACTCGACGCTGAGGGGCAACGTAGCGGTCGAGATCCTGGCCTCGATGCATGCAAGCTGCCGTCGCCACGCGCTGATTGCGCCGGCCGTTCCGAGTCAAGGCCGCACTACTGAGGGTGGTGAAGTATTCATCGATGGCGTTCCGCTCCGGCAAACACAGATCGCGGCAGACATTTTGTCATCACCTAGTGCGACTCTACAGGATGTGCTCGCTCGCGCCTCGGATACTTTGACAGTTCACTTATGGCCGCGCCATACCGCATTCCCGCTGAGCAATAATGCGGGCATTCACGCTTATGTGGCTGATTGCAAAACGGATGCTGATCTCGATTTCTTAAGTCACTTTGTAACGGATCGCTGCGAAGAGATGCTGCTCGTTGGCGCATCTGGTTTCGGTGCAGCGCTGGCACGCGGTCTCGTGCCTGTCAGGTCGGCAAAGATAGCACAACTCGGGGGCCTGACTGGCAAAACTGGGCCAATCCTTTTTGTCATAGGCTCACGAACTGCTCTGAGCGCCCAACAAGCTACCAAGTTACACGAGGCAGGCGCACAGGAGATCGTTTTGCCCTTGTCAGCCACTGAGCAAGAACTCCGGCAGTTTTTGGAAAGGCTTCGTTGTGACCAAACCGCGACGGCAATTGTGGTACGCCCAATTCCCTCGGGGGCCGAAAAGCATCCTTCCGAAGTCGCGCGGCTATTGGCTTGGGCAGCGGCAACCTTGATCCAACGACTGCAAGTTGGGGCAGTCGCCATTGTTGGAGGCGACACCGCGCTTGCAACGTTTCGAAGTCTCGGCGTTCGAACAGTGACGCTGATGGGCGAGCTAGAGTCGGGTGTAGCCGTAGGGACGATGCTCGTCGGTGGCCGTCCGACAATCTTTGTCACTAGGTCCGGCGGATTCGGGAATGTGGATTCACTAGTTAGGGTTTGGAAGCGTTTGCAAAATGGATGAGAACGAGCTCGGTCTAAAAGAGTTCGTCCACCCGCTTTATATTGAGAACGCTAAGATCGCCCCCACGCTGGAAAGCCTCTATACTCGGGCGTTTTGGTAAGACCGACAAGAAGACCCTGCTGTGGACATTTCCGCTTACGACTCTTCGCGTCCGTGCAGCGTGTACGCTTTTGAAGTGTATAAGGCGGAGTAGCGGAATCAAGCGAGTGGATATATGAGTGCACGATCTAGAAGTTTCGTATTCAGAAAGCCAGCGTCAAAACCAAACCGCAGAGCACTACGCCACCCAGCAACAATAACCAATCGGTGGGTGTCAACGCCAACAATCTGCGATCACGCAGTGAGTCTGCGCGCATAGCGGGTACTCATCAGAACTGAGGACGTAACAATAGCGGTGCTCGGCCGCGATACCTGTGATGTATTTCACAACAACAGGATCATTTCCCAGTGAAATACGTCACAGATAAAAGTGCGGCTGCGCATTAATCTGTGGGAGGATGTCCGCAAGCGCAATTGAAACAGCCGATAGGTAAAGAGACATGCGCAAGATATTGTTCGCCTTATCGAATCACCCTGGCGGGAAGTACTCAGGATCGGCGTCCTAGTTCCGAAAATTATCTCTGCGGCGATTATTGAGGCGTATCCGGTGAACACACTGATAAGAATAAACGAGCACGCCCCAAGTCTAGATGACGCCTCGTTCGATAAAATGTTCGCGGGGCTTCCGCTAGCGACCTACCGCGCCGGTGAAACCATCCTAACAGCCGGGTCTAACACCGGTCGATTACTGATCCTAAAAAGAGGCGAGGTCGCGATTATCAAAGACTTCATCGAGATTGCCAGAGTGAAGGAGCCTGGCGCTGTCATTGGTGAACTCTCCGTGTTACTAGGTCGGCCGCACACAGCGGATGTTCAGGCCTTGGAGGACTCGCAATTTCACGTGGCTGACGGCGGACTGCTGGCAAAAGACCCCGTCATGGTGCTTCACGTGGCGAAGATTTTGGCGCGGCGTCTTATAGCTGCCGACAGCGGCCTTGTTGAGCTGAACAAGCAGCTTAATACCGGTCAGTCACCCAACGTGCTCAGCGAAACCCTTATAGACATCGAAGAGACTCTCAGCTCTGGGATGACGAACACGGACCATCTCAAGATCAGGCGCTATTATTAAATAACGAGCAACGAATTGGAGGCGATCTTAACGCCGCATCCGTTCGGCGATCAGATTGTTATCATTTGCGCAGTAGGGTCACGTTGTCGCGAGGCAGTGATTAAGTCGCAGCGATCCAAGAACCTCTCTAGACCGCGGGTACAAAAAATCGGTCCGGCCATCGTGAGTCGTCGCAGCCTCAACGTCTTAATTGGATTACAAAATCGAAGGCGCCAATCCGCGTGATGAGGTCGACGGCAAAGCGGCACTGCCTATTGAAGAAACGGATTAGTCGCTCTTTCCCGTCCGATCGTGGTGGATGGTCCATGTCCGCTGATGATCGCGACATCGTCCCCAAGTGGTAGGAGCTTGTCCCTTATAGACTTCAACAATTGCTGGTGATTGCCTCCGGGAAGATCAGTGCGGCCGATCGAACCCGCAAACAGCACGTCGCCGACAATCGCTAGTCGCTCCGCCGGGTTAAAATAGACCACGCTTCCCGGCGAGTGGCCCGGGCAATGCAGGACATCAAATGTTAGCTGTCCGATCTCGACCTTGTCTCCGTCGTGCAACCACCGGTCTGGCGTCACGTTCGAGGCGTTCGGGATACCGAACATGTGGGCACTTTCCACGACGTTCTGCAATAGAAATAGATCATCCTTATGGGGCCCCTCGATTGAGATTTTGAGCTTCGTCTTCAAGGCCGCAGCGCTGCCCACGTGATCGATGTGGCCGTGGGTTAGCCAGATTTTGTCAACCGCGACGGCAGCATGGGCTACCGCGCTCTCGACCATCGGTAGGTCGCCTCCAGGATCAACGATCACGGCGCGCTTCGTGGCATCGCACCACAGAAGGGTGCAGTTCTGTTGAAAGGGCGTGACAGGAATAACGAGAACGTTCGTTTTGCTCATGGACGCGCGGCGTTGGTTAAGATTTTAATCGAGATATGGTTAGTCATTGAGTTAGACCAGTAAGAATATATTTCTGTTGGGAACGCAACCTCATACAGTGTGCCACGCAAATGTATAGAACGGACAGGGATGTTTAGTACCGACGATTGGTATACGAAGGAATTGCATTGGTTCCCTTGGCGCGGATGGTAATTCGCACTTACTGAGAACAGCATCGCACCTAAGCTGGCATCAGCACTCGACAATCGCGTTACTCAACTCAGAATACCTACGGCTCGTGATGCCACGATCGCAATCGTGCAAAGAGAAATAACAGCTTCACCCATCATCAGTAGTTTAGCTCTTGTGGTCAGTGGGAAGGTATCAGTCGGCGAAAAGGCCGTTGCGTTTGTAAACGCAAGGAACAGGTAATCGATAAATCCCGGCGACCAATCTTTGAACTGTTCGCGGTCGACGCCCGTTTGTTGTTGGGTAAACAGGAAATCGCTTTGGGCCTCGGATATGATTCCTCTTGCGGCGGGGCCGCCGCGATCCAGTGACCAGAACCAGAGCGCGAAGATGACCACGTTGGTGGCCCATATATTTGTCGCGTCCAAGAGCAGCGTCTTACCGGTACCCGCGTGACCAGCCAAAATCGCAGCGATCAAGCGGGCGAGCGCACCGAAATTCATCAATGTGCAAATTGCCGTCAAAACAAAGGCCAGCCGTCGTACCTTTCGACGGTGGCGGCTGATACTGGCCCATTGGGCATCGGTCGATGCGCCACGAGCACGTGTCAGCGTCCAGGCGGTCGCGAGCGACAATGGGATTAAGAGGGCAAGCTCTAGACCGGGCGCGAGCCAACGCGGTCCGATGGCGAGATCATTCACGATCCCGATTTGAAGCATGACAATGACGAGAATAGCGCCCCTAGCCAGCCAGAAATCGGTAGGCTGGGTCATAAGATGCCTATGTGGCCGGTCCATTCGCTATTACAAGCCTCACTGCGTGTGTACCTTCCGATATTACATCCAGCGTTGCCACGACCACCTTTCCGCGCGACCATGCTCGCAATAGCATTGTCCCGACTTTAGGGGGAGGGCAGCTTATGAGCAGAACCGGGAAATTTACAGCAACAGGCCTAGTGGCGATGATCGTCCTATTAGCGGGCGGCGCTGAGGCCAAAGAGAAAGTGAAGGTCGGATTTATCGGTCCGCTTACCGGCGGGGTATCTGCCAACGGTATTGGAGGCCGCAACTCGGCCGATCTCGCTGTGAGGCTGCGCAACGCCGACGCGAACGCGAAATATGAATACGAGCTGGTTGTGCTCGACGACGAATGCAAGCCGAACGTGGCGGTGCAGGTCGCGACTAAAATGGCGGCCGATAAGGACATTATAGCCGGCGCCACGCATTATTGCTCGGCCGCCGCCATCGCCACCGTCGACACCTTCCACAAATTCGGTTTCCCGGTGATCGTCTGGGGTGCGGTACTGCCCGACATCACCTACCGCAACAAATATGCCGAGATCCATCGCGTCAACGGTACGATGATCAACCAGAACGACGCCAATGCCGAGCTGATCAGCAAGCTCGGCTACAAGAGCGTGGCTGTGATCCATGACACCACCGACTACGGCAAGGGCCACAACGAGTATTTCAGCAAGGCGCTCGACAAGATCGGCAAAGCCAAGATCGTTGGCACCTTCGGCGTCACTGCCGATCAGCAGGACTTCACCGCCGAACTCACGAACATAAAAGCTCTCAACCCGGACGTGATCTACTTCGGCGGGCTGACGCCGATCGGCGTGCGAATTCGCTCGCAGATGGACAAGCTCGGCATCAAGGCGGTATTCGACGGCACTTCGGGCATCGTGTCCGACGCTTACATCCAGGGGCTCGGGTCGCTGGCCGAGGGGACGCTCGCGTTCCGCGAGGGCGCGCCGACCGACAAGCTGCCCGGCGGCAAGTTTTTCATGGGGAAATACAACGAGCAGAAATATGACAATCCGCCGGAGGCTTATGGCGCCTTCGCCTATACTGCGATGGTGATGATACTTGACGCTATCGAGAAGGTCGGTCCCGACCGCAAGAAGGTGATCGCCGAGCTTGGCAACGTGAAGGACCGCGACTCGATTGTCGGCAAGATCACCTTCGACGACCACGGCCAGAACACCGTGCCCGTGATCACCAAATACGTGGTGCAAGACGGCAAGTTCGTCGAATGGGAGGACAGCGAATACGCCGACGGCAAGCGCAAGCTGAAGTGAGCAGATTCCGCGGTCAGGGGTCTCGGCCATCCACTTCTTGCCGCCCTATTAAAAGACGTTCGTGCCCAGATAAAGCCGGGCATGACGGCGGAAAGCCTTGAGTCATGGACGCAGGTCTGTTCGCCCAGTACGTCATGAACGGGCTGATGCTCGGCATGATGTATGCGCTGGTTGCGGTCGGCTTCACGCTGTTCTTCGGCGTGCTCGACGTCATCAAGTTCTCGCACGGCGACGTGCTCACGGTTGGGGCCTTCACCGCGCTCGCGACTTATATCGGCCTCAGGACGCTCGAGTTGCACTCGGACTGGTTGTCGTTGCTGGTGATGCTGGCGTTCGCGACTTTGGCGATGGCTTTCCTCGGCATGGCGATCGCGCGCTATTTAGTGATGCCGCTGCGCTCGGCGCCGCCGCTTAACACGCTGTTGATTACGCTGATGCTCGGCACCGTGTTGCGCGAATCCGTGCGGCTGTTCTATCCGCAGGGCGCCAATCCGAAACCGTTCCCGGCGCTGCTGCCGCGCGCGTCCGTCGATATCGGCGCATTAAACCTGCGGCTTGACAATGTGCTGATGCTGCTCGCCGGGGTCCTTGTGATCGTCGGCCTGCAATATCTTCTCAACCGTACGCGGCTCGGCCTAGCCATCCGCGCCGTCGCGCAGGACGAGGAGACCGCGCGCACCATGGGGATCAATTTCACCGCCATTGTGCTCGTCACCTTTGCCATCGGCTCGGGACTTGCTGCCTTCGCTGGGGTGATGAACGGGCTCTATTACAACGAGATCAATTTCGGGATCGGCCTTTACCTTGGTGTGATCGGCTTTTCCGCCGCCATTATCGGCGGGCTCGGCAGCATCTATGGCGCGATCCTAGGCGGCTTCCTTTTCGCCGGCCTGCAGACGGTCGGCACCGTGCTTTTGCCGTTTGCCAGCGCTTACAAGGACGTGTTCGCGTTCGCAGCCGTGATCGCGGTCATGGCCTGGCGGCCGACCGGGTTGATCCGGGAGAAGATCAGTGAACGGGTCTGAGCCGGCGCCGAAACGAGCAGGGTGGTGGCCGGGGGCGATCGCACTAGCCGTCGCCACGAGCTATGTCATCGCGCTGCTCGGGTCCGAGAAACAGAATGTGATTATCGCGCTTTTGATTGTTGGCATTTTCGCTGCGGGAGGTCTCGGCGTCTTGGGTCTGCTCGACGCCGTAAGCCGGTCATTCGCTGAACACGAGGACTACATGGGTATCGGCGCGATTATTGCTGCGCTGACGGTCGCCGCCTGGTTTCACGAGAATCATTTTGTGCTGCTGCTTGTGATCACCGTGCTGCTCTACACGGTGGCGACACTCGGGCTGAACATTCAGTTCGGCTATGCCGGCGTGCTCAATTTCGCCGGTGCCTCGTTCTTCGGCATCGGTGCCTATACCTCGGCCGAACTCAACCCGACCGGCGTGCCGCATCTTCTTGTGCTTTTGATTGGCGGCCTGTTGGCCGCGCTGATCGGCTCGATCCTGCTGCTGCCGGTGCTTCGCACACGCGGGCATTACGCTGCGGTCGTGACCATAGCTTTTGCCCTGCTGTTCAAGACTTTCCTCGAGGTCAATGACGTGCTCGGTGGCCCGCAGGGCATGCAGGTCAAGGGCATGACGCTGTTTGGCTGGTCGTTCAATGATAATATTGAGCTCGGCAGCATCACCTTGTCGTTCTATCTGAGTTATTTCGCACTCGCTCTCGTGCTTTTGATCGTGAGCTTTGTGCTGGTGCAGCGGCTGGAGCGCTCCTGGATCGGCCTCAATCTTGATGCGCTGCGGCTGGATGAGACTGCGGCTGGCTGCTTCGGGCTCGACATCGCGCGCTGGAAGATCACTGCCTTTCTGATCGGCAATTTTCTAATCGGTATCGCCGGCGCGCTGTTTGCCAGTGTGGGCGGTTTCGTCGGGCCGAACAACTACACCTTCGCTGACTCGCTCATCCTGGTCTCGATCCTACTGCTCGGCGGCATCGGCAATCCGTGGGGTCTATTGGTCGGAGCGTTCATCGTAGTGGTGGTGCCGGAGAAGCTGCAGACCATCCAGGAATACCGCTTCCTCCTTTACGCCCTGCTGGTGATCGGGGTGCTGCTATTCCGGCCTGAAGGCCTGCTGCCGCGCCCCGTGCGCCGCTACTTCCCGGGATGGCGGGCATGAGCGCACTGATCGAGGCACGAGGTCTGGTGCGCCGCTTCGGTGGCGTGATCGCGCTCGACGGGCTCGATCTGGTAGCGGCGCCGAACGAGATCATCGGCCTAATCGGACCCAACGGCTCGGGCAAAACTACGTTCTTTAACGTAGTCACCGGGATCTATGACGCCGACGCCGGCAACGTGATGTTCGACGGAGGCGACATTACCAATGTGGCGCCGCGTAAAGTCTACCGCGCTGGGATTTCGCGCACCTTTCAGCGCTCGCGGCTGTCGCTGCCGCTGTCGATCTTCGACAACATCATGATCGGCAACCACAAACGGCTGAGCCAAGGGCTCTGGTTCAACCTGATCCGCCGCGCCGACTTCAAACGCGAATTTGAGGAGAACTATGCCGCAGCGCGCGCTCTCGTCGATGTGTTCGAGCCGCAGCTCGCCGACCGCATGTTCGACCCGGTTGCCGGCCTGCCGATGATCGACCGCCGCCGTATCGAGATCTGTCGCGCCCTGATCAGCGCGCCGAAGCTCTTGCTGCTCGACGAACCCTCCGCCGGCATGACACACGAGGAGACCGCCGAGCTGATGGACGAGATCCTGTTGGTGCGCGAGCGCAACAAGGGGCTGACCATCATTATCGTCGAGCACGAGATGAGCGTGATCGAGCGCATTACCGACCGCTGTATCGTGCTCAACTTCGGCCGCAAGATCGCCGAAGGTCCGTACCGCGAAGTGGCGGCCAACGCGCAGGTGCAGGAAGCTTATTTGGGGACCGCCTGATGCGCACCAGTCTGGAAATCGAAAGCGTCTATACAGCCTACGACAAGGCCGACGTGCTGCAAGGGGTCTCGTTGGCCGTCCGGCCGGACGGCATCACCTGCCTGCTGGGCTCCAACGGCTCGGGCAAGACCACGCTGGTGCGCTCGATTCTGGGGCTGACACCGCCCCGCTCAGGACGTATTGCGTTTGAAGGCGTCGAAATCACGCGGCTGCCGACGCACAAGATCATCGCAGCTGGGATCGCTTGCATCCCGGAAGGCCGCCGTGTGTTCCCCAAGCTCACGGTCGAGGAGAACCTGCGCGTCGGTGCCTATCGGGAAAGTTCCGACAAGGTGATGCTCACACGCATGGGCGAGATCTTCGAGATCTTCCCGCGCCTCGCCGAGCGGCGCCAGCAACTGGCCGGCACTTTGTCGGGCGGCGAACAGGCGATGGTGTCGATCGGGCGGGGACTGATGCGGGCACCGAAGCTTTTGTTGATCGACGAGCCGTCGCTCGGCCTGTCGCCCCTCTTGGTGAAGGAGAACTTCAACATTATCCGCCAGATCAACGCGCGCGGCATCACTGTGCTATTGGTTGAGCAGAACGTGCATCAGACGCTCGCCATCAGCCACTACGGTTTTGTATTGTCGAAGGGACGGGTGGCGACCAGCGGCACGCCGGACGAACTTGCCACCCGGGATGAGGTGCGCGCCGCCTACTTCGGTTAGACCATGCCATCTGCAGTTGTCCTAACGCAGGAACTTGTGCGTTTCAAAACGATCAACCCGCCGGGAGCCGAGCGCGCTTGCGCGCAGCATCTCGCGACGATGCTGGAAGCGGCGGGCTTCAAGGTCGACATGATTCCGTTCGGCGACGGACGGGCGCAGCTCATAGCGCGCATCGGCGACTGGGCGGGCAAACTGCCGCTCGCCTTCACCGGCCACATCGACACTGTGCCGCTCGGCGCGCAGCCGTGGTCGGTCGACCCACACGCCGCCGAGATCGCCAACGGTAAGCTTTACGGTCGGGGCTCCTCCGACATGAAGAGCGGCGTCGCAGCGTTTGTCACCGCTTGCATCGGCCTAGCCGATAAGCTCGTGGCCTCGCCCGGCGTTATCCTGGTCATTACCGCGGGTGAGGAGACCGGCTGCTCTGGTGCCGAAGCACTGGTGCGCGAGCGGGTGCCACTCGGCAAAGCCGGCGCGCTCGTGGTGGCGGAGCCGACCGGCAACAAGCCGCTGGTCGGCCACAAAGGCGCGCTGTGGCTGGAGGCCGCAACCAAGGGTGTCACCGCGCACGGCTCGATGCCGGAGATGGGCGTGAACGCCGTCTACAGGGCGGCGCGCGCGGTCACGGCCCTGCAAGGTTTCGATTTCAATGTGACGCGCCACGCTGTGCTGGGCAGCCCGACCCTCAATGTCGGCACAATTCATGGCGGCATCAACATCAATTCCGTGCCCGACCGTGCTAGGATCGGCATCGATATTCGCACCATCCCGGGCCAGACGCATTCTGCCATCCGCGACCAGTTGGCGGGCTATCTCGGGCCCGACGTCACCTTAAGCACGTTACTCGATGCGCAGAGCGTGTGGACGTACCCTGGCGACACCTGGATCGGTGAAGTGATGCGCACTGCACGCGAAATCGGGGACCTGCCGGAGGAGATCGGGGGCGCGCCTTATTTCACCGACGCCTCCGTGCTCACGCCCGCGCTGGGAAATCCGCCGACCGCGATTGTCGGCCCGGGCGAACTGACGCTCGCGCACCAGACTGACGAATACTGCTTTGTATCGCGCATCGAACAGGCGACCGAGTTATATTCGCGGCTGACGCGCAGTTGGTGCGGTATTTAAGTAACGTTTAGCTTTGCCTGCTGGTTACATTTGCCCCGACGAACGGGTCGGGCTGCGGTGCTGCTTTAGGCGGAAAACCCTTTCCTGTTTTTCAGCCGGATTTCCCTTTTCTTCGAAACAATTCCGTTTGTTTTTGGCGCAGGGAACATAGCCGCAAAGCCGTTGAAAAGCTTGCGTTTCAATGTCCAATTCCGAGGCAGGGTATTGAACGGCCAGAGTTGCAGAACGACGGATTACCGAACACTTGTTCGCCGGCTTACTGTGATTTTTGCCTCGTTCCACCAGCAACCTTTTCGAACGCTCTAGGCCGGCAGCAAATCCCGAGCGGCCTCGCTGCCGGCGATGCGGCCGAATACGAAGGCGCGCAGCACCGAAACGGCGTTTGGTGCGGTCGCGTAGAAATGGCCGGTGATCTCGCCGGCAGCGTAAAGGCCGGGGATGGGCGCGCCCTCGCGCAGCACGCGGGCGCGCGCGTCGGTCGACAGTCCGCCGAAGGTGTAGGCGACCGCGCCGACCAGTGGATAGGCGATGAAAGGTGGTTTTTCGATCGCGCGCGCCCAGTTCGACTTCGATGGCTGCAGCGTCTTCGCGGCGGCGAGCCCGTCGCAACGAGTGGCGTCGAACGCGTTGGGATTGCCTAAGCAGGCGGCGTTGTAGGTAGCGATGGTGGTGGCGAGGCCGTCGGCATCCACGCCGATTTGCTTAGCTAGCTCGTCGAGCGTATTGGCCTGCGCCGGCGGAACCTCCGAGCGGATGGCGCGATCGTAATCGGTGATGTCGAGTAACCGGCGGTCGAGGATGGCGTAGGCGACCGAGTTGGGTGTCCTGAAATGGATGTGACGCGCCAGCCATTCCCATGTCTCGTGCATCAACCCCCCGCCCTCGTCGAAGATGCGACGGCCGGTTTTGTCGACCACGATGCCGTATGGATAGATCAGCACAACCGGGGCGGAATTCTTGCTGCGCGGGTCGACTGGTTCGCAATGCATGCCGTTCCAGTCGCCAGACTTGTCGGCGCCGAGCTTGAGCGCCATAGCGATGCCGTCACCAGTATTGAAACGCGTACCGGGCGAAATCAGCGGCATGGCTTCGCCGCCTTCGCCGAAATACGTACGAATCATCGCGGGATTGCCCTGGAAGCCGCCACACGCCAGCACGATGGCATCAGCCGGCAGTGTCTCGCGTGCGCTGCCCAGCTCGATGACCACGCCGGTGATCCCACCGTCCGTCGCGACGATCTCGCGCGCAACGCACCCGTAACGGATTGTCACCCCCATTTTAATGGCCGCTTGTGTCAGGACTTTGATGAGATTGGCGCCGCCGCCAACCGGCTGGATGCGCGTCGGCCCTTTCGCAAGGTAATAGGGCGGCTGGACAAATTCGATCCCGTGCGACACCAGCCACTTGACGGTGGCAGGAGCGTCCGCCGCGAGCCGGGCGAAATAGCTCTCGTCGCCGCGAAATTGCGTGGCCGTGAGCATGTCATGCACGAAGCTCGGTTCGACCCGCTCCAGCGAAGCCATGCGCATGTTGCACGGCGACCAGCGCGTGTTGCCGCCGGCTTCAGCTTGCCGCGCCTTGTCGATCACTGTGATGGCGATATTGCCGCGCGCCTGTTCGGCCGCCGTCAAAGCGGCCGCTAGTCCGGCCGCGCCCTGTCCGATGACGACCAGATTGCGCGTCTGCCCCCTCATTTCGTGACGTCCGCCCATTCTGGGCAGGTGCGCTGCTCAACCGGCGTTAGCCAGGCCTCGTAATTGCTCTTGTCGATAACCTCGGTCGGCAGAATGATCTTCTCGGGTAATGCCTCATGCTTAAGCTGCCGCACCGCGGCCTGGGTCGCTACGCAGCCGATCTTGAACATGTTGAAGTCGACGCTGGCGACCATGCCGCCGGCCGCAATCAGCTTCACCGCGGGCAGGATGCCGTTGATGCCTATGACGATCGCACTGCGGTTAGCTTCCTTGAGCGCTTCCACAGCGCCGAGGGCCATACTGTCGTTGGCCGATAGCACGGCGTCGATCTGCGCATGTTCCTCAAGGAACTTCGCCATCACGCGCTTGGCATCCGGTTGCTGATAATTGCCTACGCCGGAGGCTAGCACTTCGATGCCTGGTGTTTCCGCCAAAGCGCTCTTGTAACCGCGCAGCCGTTCGCGATTGGTTGGTGCTGCGGGCGTACCCTCGATCACCACTATCTTGCCTTTGCCGCCCATTTTGCCGAACAAGTACTTCGCCTCGAGGTAGCCGATTTGGTAATCGTCGGCGCCGACATAGGTGACAAAATCGCCAGGCAGGGGATTGGAGGCGAGCACGATCGGGATTTTCGCCTCGTTGAGCTTTTTCACCGAATCGATCATGGCGACGTCGTCGACTGGGATGAAGATGACCACGTCCGGTTTGTCTTTCAGTACCTGCTCGACCAAGGCCTTTTGCTCGTCGACATTGTCCGGTCTGTGGGGGACGAAATGCACTGTTCGCGCCCCATACGTGCGTGCGACCTGGTCGGCGGCGATGCGGAAAGCCGCGTAGGCAGGATTGGTGAAGTTCTTGGTGAAAACGGCAATAGTCTTCTGCTCCGCCGCGCGTGCGTCACCCCACGCAAACCCCACCAATGCTACCGCGGCTACTGTGACAATGAGTTTCATTTGGGGCCCTGTTGTCGGTTAGACCCACAAGATTTGTTTGCGATAGGCCAGATCGGTCAGCAGCGGCTGTGCCGGACCCTGGTGGATCACTGCGCCGCGTTCCAAGGCGAACACGCGGTCGGCCAGCGCAAGCACCAGGTCAAGATTGTGTTCGACGATGATAATCGATGCGCTCCCGCGGAGTTGGTCAAAGACTTTGAACAGTTCCTTGACGATGTTCGGCGCAAGTCCCTCGAACGGCTCGTCCAGCAGCAGCAATTTTACGTTGCCCGAGAGCGCGCGCGCCACGGCCAGCATTTGCTGCTCGCCGCCGGAGAGAAAATCCGCCGCCACATTCACTCGTTCTTTCAGGCGAGGGAAGCACTCAAATATTTTCTCGTCGCTCCATACGATGCCGTCTTGGCCATCGGTTGCCCGCGCCAGCCGCCCGAGCGCAAGGTTCTCCGCCACGGTCATGCCAGCGAAAAGCTGGCGCCCTTGCGGCACGTAGCCGACTCCGAGACGGGCGATATCTGGCGTCGGCATGCGGGCAATATTGCGACCTTCGTACTCGATCGTACCGGAGGTGAGCGGGACGAGGCCGTTCAGTGTGCGTAGCAGCGTCGTCTTGCCCGCGCCGTTGCGGCCGACTAATGCGACAATCTCGCCCTCGCGAACGTCGAGCGATGCCTCATGGAGGATATGGCTCTTGCCGTAGAACGCATTCACTTTCTCAAAACGAAGCACCTGCCTAGGCTTGACCGTTGCGTCGGCAGTGTGGGCGTGCACCACCTCAGAGGTACCCGTGCCGGTATAGATTTCCTGCACGCGCTGATCGTTGCGCACTTCCTGCGGTGTGCCGGTCATGAGGATTTCGCCTTGGTTCATCACCGTGACGCGGTGAGAGAAGCCGAGCACACGATCAATATCGTGCTCGACGATCAGCACCGGAATATTTGCGGCAAGGTTCCTGACCAGATTCGAGACGCGCTCGCGGTCTGCGGCAGGAAGCCCCGCCAGCGGCTCGTCGAGCAGCAACACCTGCGGCTTGCAGCCGAGCGCAATCCCCAAATCCACCAGCCGCTGTCCGCCGTAGGACAGCGAGCCCGCCTCCATCTGTTCAATGCCTTCGAGTCCCAGATAGCGGATGAGGTCAACTGTATCGGCGTGGACATCTGGTAGGTTGTCGACGTCAGTCCAGAAGTTGAAACGTTTCGCATGACGCGCTTGCAGCGAAAGCCGCAAATTTTCGTAGATCGACAAACCGCGAAATAAATTGGTGATCTGGAAGGATCGCACCAAACCTTTGTTGCAGATTTGATAGGGCGATGAGCCTTGGATCTCCTTGTCGTAGAGGCGAATGGTGCCCGCATCCGGTTCATAAAGACCCGAAACAAGGTTGAACACGGTGGTCTTGCCCGCTCCGTTCGGACCGATCAACGCGTGGATTTCGCCGGCGTTCACTGTGAGACTAGCATCCGCGACCGCCCGAATGCCCTCGAAGTGTTTGGACACACCTTCAATGCTCAGGACGGTCCCACGCTGCGCCTGCGGGCGCAGAAAGTTGGGCAGGGCAAGGCCATCGTAGACCTTGCGCTTGCTCATGGCTGCGCTCTCTTCCGGGGCCGAACGCCAGCGTTGCTTTAGCTGCGCCCAAATGCCCACCAAACCGCTCGGCGAGAAAATTACGAAGCAGACAAAGATTAGACCGAACCAGAGCAGCCAGTCCGCTGTCCAGATCGAGAAAAGCTCGCGGAACAGGATGAAGAACAAAGCGCCGAACGCCGGGCCGAGGAAGCTGCGCATCCCGCCGATCACGACCATGGCCAGCAGTTCGCCGGAGAAGGGGACCGATACCCCTTCCGCCGAAACGAGGTAAGTCAGAAATCCGAGCAGCGTTCCCGCGAGCCCGGTGACCACTGCAGAGAGCACAAAAACCGCGAGCTTGTAGCGCTCGACTTGATATCCCTGGAAAGTGGCGCGCAACCGATTTTCGCGGATTGCTACGACTACATGGCCGAATGGAGACCGCAGCACACGCAACAACACGTAGAGCACGCCAAGCGCGATCAAAGCCACGACGCCGTAATACGCTGCCGGATCACTGAGAAAGATTGGTCCGATGGTGCCGCGCTTGAGGTCGCCCAAGCCGTTCTCACCGCCAGTCACGTCGGTCCAACGGAAAGCGATTGTGTAGGTGAGCGCGGAAAGCGCTAGCGTCAGCAACGAGAAATACACCCCGCGCCGGCGCAGGATGACAAGGCCGGCAAAGGTCGACAGCACTACTATGATCACCAAAGAACCCAATATGGGCAAGGCGATCTGGTTGGGAAACCAGTGTTGTTGGATAAGCGCAGCGGCGTAGCCACCGATCCCGAACCAAGCGGCGTGGCCGAACGAAACCAGACCCGTGTAGCCGACGCAAAGGTTCAATCCCATTGCGGCGATAGCCAGGATGACCACCGTTGCCGCAGTATCGATGGACAGGCCGAATGATCGCATAGCAAACGGCAACACGACCAATGCGACTGCCGCAACGAGCAGCGGCTGAAATTTCGAGTTGGAGAGCGCCGGCTGTTTCATGTTTCGAATTTCTCGATACGCTCGCCGAGCAGCCCGCGCGGCCGAAAAAGCAAAACAAGGAACATCAGCACGTACATCGAGGCTTCACCCGCTGCCGGTATGAAATGGATGGTCATTCCGCGGACCACGCCAACCAGCAGCGCTGAGATCACGACCCCCCAAAAACTGCCGAGCCCGCCGATAACCACTACGACAAAGGCAACTGTGATGACTTCGGCGCCCATCGCCGGATGCACGATGGTAATCGGAGCAAACAAGGCGCCTCCTAACGCGGCCATGCCGACACCGAGCATCACGATCGCGGTCATGTAAGGCTGCAGGCGAATACCGAGCGCAGCCACCATGTCGGGCTTCTGGATACCTGCGCGCACCACGCGTCCGAACGATGCTTTGTGCAGCAGCAGCCAGATGCTCGCGAGTACCGCGATCACCACGGCGAGCAAAAACAGCCGATAGCGAGAGAAGAGGAAATCACCGATAAAGACCGAGCCCTTGAACTCGGGGGGCATATTCACCGACAGCGGTGGAGCGCCCCAGATGATGCGGATCAGTTGCTCGGTGATCATGGCGAGGCCGAACGTCACCAACAGGCTGAGGATCGGATCAGCCGCATAGAAACGGCGTAGGAGAAAACGCTCGAACAGAATGCCGAGAAGGGCGACGGCCACCGGCGACAGTACAACCGAAGCACCGAAGCCTAGATATTTTGCGATGCTAATCGAGAGATAGGCGCCGATAGCATAGAAAGCGCCGTGCGCCAGGTTCACAACACCGCCGACGCTGAAGATGAGCGAGAGGCCCAGCGCAATAAGCAGGTAGTAGCCCCCGAGCACGAGGCCGTTCACCACCTGTTCGAGCAAGAACGTGAACTGCATAAGAAATCCGAGGCGGGGAAGACAGCGTTGGCGGCTGCGTTCTGCCGCCAACGCGTCAACCGTCAGGACCGGTCACATCACGCAGGTGTTCTGCTCTTTCGTAACCGAAAGTACCTCGAGCGACTCGTTCGGCTCCGGAACAGCTTGCCCTAGGGCGAGCGTGTCATATTGATCCTTGGCTTGGCCCTTCGGCTTTACCGTGAAGGGATAGGCTTCCTGTATCAGTTGATGATCCCAGTTGCGGAAGTAGCCCTTTCGCGCCTTAAGAATTTCGAATTGAGGTTCCTTCTCGAGGTACGCGATCAGTTGGTCGGTATTGGTCGATTTCGTTTCTGCCATGGCCTGCGCCATGATCCTGAGCGAGATGTATTCGATCCAAGCATGGTTCTCTGGCGGTTTGCCGTACTTCTTGATGAAATTTGCGACGAAGCTCTTCGATTCCGGAACGTCGAGCGTGTGGTACCAAACCGTTGGCCAGGTGCCGCTCAAATTGCCTTCACCTGCCGCCCAGGCGTCCGCTGTATTGAGATTAAACCCGACGATCGGGTAGGGCAGCCCAAACTCGGCATACTGCTTGATCAGGTTCGTGACCTGATTGCCAGCCAGATTCGAGCAGACAATGTCGGGCTTTGCCTGACGGATTTTCAACAAATAGGGACTGAACTCGGTCACGTCGGTGGCGACGAGTTCATCGCCAATCAACTTGCCGCCATTCTCGTTGAAGAAAGTCTTGGCTGCTCCAGCGAGGTCATGACCGAAAATGTAGTCGGCCGTAAGCGTGTAGAACTTCTTGTCCTTCATCATGTTGTCGCGCACCA